>Ga0209160_1000269_pt1 | contig 40937 bp, 38 predicted proteins | sample GraSoiAngelo_153_FD_186167 | JGI IMG/M metagenome (GOLD analysis project Ga0209160, IMG submission 186167) | Grasslands soil microbial communities from the Angelo Coastal Reserve, California, USA - 14_1009_12_40cm (SPAdes) (version 2) | ecosystem: Environmental > Terrestrial > Soil > Grasslands ...
AGCCGATGTCGCGAGCCATGGTGAGAGCTGTCTGTACTTCGGCGAGTGATCCCCACGCGGTGTCGAGAAACTTTCGATAGTCTCCGGTGCCTTTGCGTGTCGAACCTTCGGCGATGTTCAGCGGGACGCTATAGGATGCCCTGCGAAGCTGATCGGCGAGTCGCTCTTGCTCGAAGTCAGGAAACCGCTGGGCCGCCTTCGAGCATTCGACGGCAAGCCTTTCGGCATGTTGCCACGCCTTTAGTGTGTGGTGGTTCGGCACCCCAAGAGCATAAACGCAACCACACAAATCATTGAATCATTTCAGCTCGTCCCGAACCCTTTTCACTCAGAACCGCGGTGCGTCTCCAGCCTAGCTTTTGCATGTCCTCAGTGGTTGTCAGGCCCTGACCCACCTTACTAGTTCTTTCATCGTCGGCCGTTTCCCCGTCATCAGTATCCCAACTCTGTAAATCCTCGCGGCGACCCATGTAATTGCCACAATCCCGATCAGCAGCATCGCCAGCGATGCTCCTAATTCGCCGACTCCCATGCTCCCTGCAGTCCAGCGGACTGGCGTCGCGATCGGTGACGTAAACGGCACAATCGACAGCGTTCGCGCGAATGTCGAGTTGGGATCGTTCGTGAGTCCGATGATCGAGAAATACGAGATCATCAGCAAGTACGTCACGGGCTGCTGTGCCTGGCGCGCCTCCTGCTCATTACTGGACATCGCCCCGACCGCCGCGAACATCGCCGAGTAGAGGAGGAATCCGCCGAGGAAGAACGCCATGAAAACAACGAGCGTCGCAAAGGGGATGTGCGGCAGCTTCATGCCTGCGGCGGCAGAAGCATCTGCGCCCAGGGCACGGGCAATGGGTACGCGCAGGCTGATAAGCAGTCGCGCGGAGACGCCCCAGATGAGGAACTGGAAGAAGGACACCGCGCCCGCTCCGGCGACCTTCCCAAGCATCAATTGAAACGGCCGCAGCGACGATACGAGCACTTCGATAACCCGTGTGGTCTTCTCCTCCAACACCGAGCTCATGACGTTCACACCGTACAGCAGGATCGCCATGAACAGCAGGACCGCCATTACGTACGCGAGGATGAACGATTCGCCCGCGCTCTCCTTGGTCGTCTTCCCCCTCGCGATCTTCGTCTGGTCGAGCGTGATCCTGATGCCCTGCGCCCAATCCACGACGGCGGGATTCACGCCTCTGGTCTCGAGCCTCACCTTCACCGCCACCTTGTTGAGTGCCCGCTCCAGCCCTTCAACCGTCTGAAGTGACAAGTTCGAAGCTCGGTATTCAGCCTTGCCGGTCTCAGTCAGATCATTCGAAATGATCAGGAAACCGTTCAACTGCTTGGCTTCCACGAGAGAGGTCAGCGAATCGATGACACGCGGACCGGCAGGCACACGCGTCACCCGGAAGTTTGGGCTCGCCGCCAACGCCTCGGTGACCCGCCGTCCAAACGCCGAGGTGGTGCTGTCTACGACGGCGATATCCCGCACTCCGCCGCCCACGGACTGCATGATTTGGTAGACGATGACGCCGCCGAAGAGGACCGGCCCCAGGATCGCCGAGATCCAAAACCACCTGGTGCGCACGCGCTCCACGAATTCGCGCCGGATGACAGCCCAGACCTTATGCACCGGCGCCAACTCCTGCCGCTGTCGTGGCCGGAATGGCGGCTGCCGTCGCCGCCTCCGGACCCACGAGGTCGACGAAAATCTTGTGAAGGGAAGGGCTCGCCAGCTCAAACCGCGCCAGACGCGCTCCTGACTCGACCAGCCCGCGCAGGATCTCCTGGGGGTCGGCGCCATTCGTCAGCTCGAGCTCGGCCTGCTGGCCGAAATCCTGAATCTTTGCCACGAGCCGGCGGTCAGAGAAAATTCGTTGCGCTGCGCCCTGGCTGCCGTCGAACGCAACGATCAGGTGCTGGCCCCCATGCGTGCGTTTCACCTCGGCCAGCGTGCCATCGATGAGCTTCTTGCCACGCGCGATGATGCACAGCCGATCGCACAACTGCTCGGCATGCTCCATGATGTGCGTGGAGAAAAGCACGGTCTTGCCACGCCGGCGGTAATCGACCACGGTATCGCGCAGCACCTGCGAATTCACAGGATCGAGACCGGAGAACGGCTCGTCGAGAATCACGAGCTCAGGGTCATGCAAAATCGTCGAAATGAACTGCACCTTCTGCTGCATGCCCTTGGAGAGATCGGACACTTTGCGCAGACGCCAGTCGATGAGACCCAGGCGCTCCAACCAGTCGAGCGCCTTGATGCGCGCCGCTCTCCGCGACATGCCCTTCGCCTCGGCGAGAAACACCAGGACGTCGACGACGCGCATGCGGGGGTAGAGCCCGCGCTCCTCGGGCAGGTATCCAATCCGCGCCGAATGCGTGCGCCCGCCACCCACCTGACCAAACAGGCGCACCGAGCCCTCATCGGGCTCGTAGATGTCCATGATCATGCGCAACGTGGTTGTCTTGCCGGCGCCATTCGGTCCGAGCAAACCGTAGATGATGCCCGATGGCACGCTCAGTGAGAGAGCGTTGACGGCGGTGTGACCAGCGAAGCGTTTGGTAACGCGATCGACGACGACGGGTTCTGACATGCCCCGAAGCTACAGGGGGAGAGTGAAAAGGTTAAGCCGGTACGCCGAAAAGCTCGCCAGCTTTCCGTAACGCGCTGACGAGCGCGTCGATGTCGTCCACGTCGTTATAGATGTAAAAGGACGCCCGCGCAGTCGCCGCGACACCCAGTCTGCGCATCAGCGGCTGTGTGCAATGATGACCCGCACGAATGCAGACCCCGTCGCGATCGAGGATCGTCGCCAAATCGTGTGGATGAATGTCGCCGTACGTGAATGGAACGACGCCGGCCCGATGGTCGCGTGGTCCGTAGATGGTCACGCCCTCGATCTGCGTGAGCCGCTCAATGGCGACCCGCGCAAGCGCTGACTCGTGCTCGGCAACACGGTCCATCCCCAGCTGCTCCAGGTAAGCGATCGCAGCACCTAGGCCCACCGCCGCTTCGACGTTCGGCGTCCCACCCTCGAACTTGTGCGGGATCTTGTTCCAGGTCGCGTGGTCGTCCCAGACCCGCTCGATCATTTCGCCACCGCCATGGTAGGGCGGCATCGCCTCGAGCAGCGCCGGTTTCGCGATCAAGGCACCGCTGCCCATCGGCGCGAGCATCTTGTGGCCCGAGAACGCGAAGAAGTCGCAGTCAATCGCCTGCACATCGACGCGGAGATGCGGGGCCGCCTGCGCTCCGTCGACGACCGCGACCGCGCCCGCGGCATGCGCCAACCTCGTGAGCTGCGCGACCGGATTCACCGTCCCGAGCGAATTCGAGACGTAGGGGAAGGCCACGATCTTGGGTTTGGACTCGAGGGCCCGACCGAAGTCCGACAGATCGATGCGCCCATCCTCCGTGATCTCGACCATCCGCAGCGTGGCGCCTTTTTCCTGACACAGGATCTGCCACGGCACGATGTTCGAGTGATGGTCCATGGCGGTGACCACCACCCGGTCACCAGGCTGCACGTTGGTCCGGCCCCATGAGGAGGCCACCAGATTGATCGACTCCGTGGTGCCGCGCGTGAAAACGACGGCTTCGCGGGCCCACGCGTTCACGAAGCCGGCGACGGCGGTGCGCCCGGCTTCGTACGCTTCGGTGGCCTCAACGGCCAGCGTGTAGGCGCCGCGATGCACGTTCGCATTGTGGAAGTGGTAGTAGTGCTGAATCGCGTCGAGCACCTTGCGGGGCTTCTGGCTCGTCGCGGCATTGTCCAGGTAGACCAGGCGCTTGCCGTTCTCTTCTCGCGCGAGAATCGGGAAGTCGGCGCGTACGCTCACGGTATCGAGCATCAGTCGCTCGGCGACTCAGTGGTCACGGGCTCGCCGATCTTCTCGAGCGCGGCACGCAGCGCGTGCCATGACAGATTGGCGCATTTCACGCGTGCCGGAAACGCTCTCACACCGGCGAAGGCCGCCAACTTTCCCGGAGCATTCGGGCCACCGGTGAGCATCGCATGGAAAGCGCGAAACAGCTCGTTCGCTTCCGCGGTCGTCTTGCCGTGAACCGCGGCGGTCATCAGTGAGGCGGCCGCTTTGCTGATCGCGCATCCCGATCCCTGAAATCCGACGTCCTGGATGACGCCGTCCTCGACACGCACATCCAGACTGATGCGATCGCCGCACAGCGGATTGTAGCCCTCGGCGTGCCGGTTCGCCCCCGGGACCGTTCGAAAATTGCGCGGGTTGCGGTTGTGGTCGAGGATGACCTGCTGATACAGCTCGCCCAGGTCCGTCATACCGCCGCCAGACGATCTCGCACGATCCGATCGAGCTGCGCCCGGAGCAGCGCGACTTCCATGCGGCCAAGAATTTCGGCGGCGAATCCGTACGTAAGCAGACGGCGGGCCTGGTCTTCCGTGATCCCGCGACTGCGCATATAGAACAGCGCGCGCGGATCGAGCGGTCCGACGGTCGACCCGTGAGTGCACTTCACGTCGTCCGCGTAGATCTCGAGCTGCGGCTGGCTATCGGCGTGCGCGTCCGTCGACAACAACAGGTTGTTATTCGTCTGTTTGGAATCGGTCTTCTGCGCGCCCGGCCGGACGATGATGCGCCCAGTGAAGACGCCGCGCGAATGACCGTCGAGCACGCCATTGAAGTACTCGTGACTCTCACAATGGTCGGCGGCATGGTCGATCGTCGTGTGATGGTCCGCGTGTTGCCGGCCGGCGAGCAGATAGAGGCCGTTGAGAATCAGCGTGCCGCCCGGACCCGCCAGGACGGTCCCGATGTCGTGGCGCGACAGGGCGCCGCCGAATGCGACGGTGTGGAGATGAATGGTGCTGTCGCGGCCCTGATGCGTCTGCGTCGCGGCGACGTGATACGCGCGAGCACTCTCTCGCTGCACGCGATGATAGTCGATCCTCGCTCCGTCCCCGACGACAACCTCGGTAACGGAGTTCGTCCAGTAGACCTCAGGCTCGAGTGCCGCGTACGTCTCCACGACGGACGCGCGAGCCTCGCGGTCGATAACCACGAGGTTCCGGGGATGCATGACGATCTGCTGACTCTTCCCCGGGACAGCGAGGAACAGCAGTTGAATCGGCTTCGGGACCACGGCTTTCGCCGGAACGTGCACGAACGCGCCTTCCCGTACGAACGCGGTGTTCAGTGCGCAGAACGGACGATCCTGAGAGGCGGCGTACTTGCAGAGGTGCGCCTGAACAATCTCGGGCCGATCGGCGAGTGCCTGCGCCAAACTCTCCACGCGGACGCCGTCGGCAGACAGCAGCGACAGAGAAGGTGCGAAGAAGCCGTTAACAAAAACGAGACGATGCGAGGTTTCGTCATCGAGCAGGAATGGCGCGATCGCCTCGAGCGAAGGAAGAGCGGACGCCGGCTTTGCCAGCTCGAAGGACGATTCAGCAATGGGCGCGACGCTGGTGAAGCGCCACGCCTCTTGCTTCATGTTCGGGAAGCCGAGCTCGCTGAAACGCGAGATTCCAGTATCGCGGAGGGTCTTCAGCCACGCGGGTGCGTTCGCGGCTCCGTTCGAAGCCCATGCATGGTACGCACCAACCAGATGTTCAACTGCCATCGTCACGACACCATTACGCCATCACGCAGCCAGTCGTAGCCCTTTGCCTCGAGTTCCTGAGCCAACTCGGGACCGCCCGACCTGACGATTCGCCCGTCCGCGAGGACGTGCACGACATCGGGCGTGATGTAGTTCAGCAGCCGCTGATAGTGTGTCACGATCAGGAATGCGCGCTTGGGATTGCGGAGTTGATTCACTGCTTCGGCAACCGTTCGCAGTGCGTCGATGTCGAGGCCGGAGTCGGTCTCGTCCAGAATCGCGAGCCGCGGCTCCAGGACGGCGAGCTGCAGGATCTCGTTGCGCTTTTTCTCGCCGCCCGAGAAGCCTTCGTTCACCGGGCGGTTCATCATCGAGTCGTCCCAGCCGATGCTCTTGAGCTTCGCTTCCAGGACCTGCAGAAAATCGATCGGATCGAGCTCCGGTTCGCCCCGCTCCCTGCGAAGCGCGTTCAGCGCCGACCGCAGGAAGTAGGAATTGGTGATGCCGCGAACCTCGACCGGATACTGGAATGCGAGGAACACACCCGCACGCGCCCGCTCCTCCGGCTTCATGTCGAGCAAATCCTTGCCCTCGTACTGCGCGGTCCCAGCGAGCACCGTGTATGCCGGATGCCCGGCGAGCACCTGCGCCAGCGTGCTCTTGCCCGAGCCATTCGGCCCCATGATCGCGTGGACCTCACCGTCGCGAATCGTGAGGTCGACACCCTTGAGGATTTCGTTTCCAGCGACGGCCACGCGCAGGCCTTTGACTTCGAGCAGCGCTTTTCCCTTCTTCACCCGACACTCCCTTCCAGACTGATTCCGAGCAACCGGGTGGCCTCGACCGCGAATTCCATCGGCAGCTCTTTAAAGACCTCTTTGCAGAAGCCATTCACGATCATCGAAACCGCATCCTCCGCCGACAGCCCCCGCTGGCGCAGGTAGAAAATCTGGTCCTCGCCGATCTTTGAAGTCGACGCTTCATGCTCCATGATCGCCGTGCTGTTGCGCACGTCGATGTACGGGAAGGTGTGCGCCCCGCACTTATCGCCGATCAGCATCGAGTCACACTGCGAATAGTTTCGCGCGCCTTCCGCACCCTTCATGATCTTCACCAGGCCACGGTACGTGTTCTGACCGCGTCCCGCTGAAATTCCCTTTGACACGATCGTCGAGCGCGTGTTCTTACCGAGATGAATCATCTTCGTCCCGGTGTCCGCCTGCTGCCGGTGGCTCGTCACGGCCACGGAGTAGAACTCGCCGATCGAGTTGTCGCCCTGGAGGATGCATCCCGGATACTTCCATGTGATCGCGGACCCCGTCTCGACCTGCGTCCAGGAGATCTTGGAATTCGTGCCCGCGCACTTACCGCGCTTCGTGACGAAGTTGTAAATCCCGCCGCGCCCTTCTTCGTCGCCGGGATACCAATTCTGAATCGTCGAGTACTTGATCGTCGCGCGGTCGAGCGCCACGAGCTCGACGACGGCCGCGTGCAGCTGGTTCTCATCGCGCATCGGCGCCGAGCAACCCTCGAGGTAGCTCACGTAGCTGCCTTCCTCGGCGATGATCAGCGTCCGTTCGAACTGGCCGGTCGAGGACGCGTTGATGCGGAAATACGTCGACAGCTCCAGCGGGCAGCGCACACCCTTCGGCACGTAGACGAATGAGCCGTCCGTGAAGACGGCAGAGTTCAATGCCGCGAAGAAGTTGTCGTTGTAGGGAACGACGGTGCCGATGTACTGCTGGACCAGGTCAGGATGCTCGCGGATCGCTTGCGAGATCGGACAGAAGATCACGCCGTACTTGGCGAGCTCCGCCTGAAACGTCGTCGCGACTGAGACGCTGTCGAACACCGCGTCCACGGCAACACCCGTGAGGCGCTTCTGCTCCTCGATCGGGATGCCGAGCTTTTCGAACGTCGCGACCAGCTTCGGATCCACCTGATCGAGCGAGTCGAGCTTGGGCTGCTGCTTCGGGGCGGCGTAGTAGCTGATCGCCTGGTAATCGATCGGGCCGTACTTCACGTTCGGCCAGTGCGGCTCCTGCATTTTGAGCCAATTCCGATATGCCTTGAGCCGCCAATCCAGCATCCATTCCGGCTCGCCCTTCTTCCCGGAAATGAGGCGGATCACGTCCTCGCTCAAGCCGGCCGGCACGACCTCGGATTCGATGTCGGTGACGAAGCCGTACTTGTACGGTTGCTGGACGTGCGCTTCAATGCTGGTCATCACGCTCCCGGAAGTCCTTAACAGACATGAACTTGGCAACCAAAAGAACCACCTAGAGTTGGAATCCTAATGGTTTTGTCGGGATTGTCAACCGAAACTACAGCTGGCTCAGTAGATGTCTCTATTCCATTCACGAACTAGCCGCTCGTAGTCCTCCGGCGTATTCACTTCGTCGATCACGGCGGGGTCATCCACGGCGACTGTGACGAGCTCCTTTTCGTGCTTGTGTAGTACCGACCTGGCGCCGGCTCGTGTGGCCTCGGGACTCTCCAACAGCTCGCTGAATAGCGCTGACCCCCAGATCACGGGATGGCCACGGCGCTCTCCAAACATTGGCACCACGGCCTTTCCACCCGTGCGCCTGTGGGCTTCCAACACGCGCTCGACCGTTGTGACGCGCACGTGAGGAAGATCGACGGGCCAAACAAGCGCCGCGCCCGGCTGAAGCGGCTGCAAAGCCCGCAGCGCGCCGCGCAGTGACGCGATTGGGCCGGTTTCAGGCTCGGGATTTTCGACGATGATGCAGTCGTGGCCGGCGATTGCAGGCAGGATCCGGGGAGCATCGGGACCCAGAACCACGACTCGGGTCTTCACTTCGAGCGCCTCCAACGCCTCCAGAATCCGGACCGCGAAGGGAAGGCCGCGGAAATCCAATAGGGCCTTGGGAGAGCCCATCCGGGCCGAGCGGCCGGCTGCGAGGACGATGCCGGCTAACGTCATAGGGGCTTAGAGACTAAGGGGTTGCACGCGGGGCCGAAACCCCCACATTAGGCGCGCCTATGGCCGCCCGACGCATTCGACAGCTTGGTGACCCAATTCTTCGGGTCCGCTGCACCCCGGTTCAAGACCCCAAGTCGCCGGCCGTGCGGCTGCTCGCCGACGACCTACGGGACACGCTCCGCGCGGCGCGGAAGAAGTACAACATGGGGCGGGCGCTCGCGGCCCCGCAGATCGGCGCTCCGGTGCGCGTGGTGCTCGTCGAGATCGGCAAATTCCGCGCGACGATGGTGAACCCCGAGATCACGGACGTTGGCTCCGAAGACTTTCATGTTTGGGACGACTGTTTCTCGTTCCCGAACCTGCTCGTGCGCGTGACACGCGCGTACCGCGCGACGCTCCGCTACACGGACATGAAAGGAAAGGTCGTCACGATGGAGCTCGAGGGACCGATGGCCGAGCTGTTGCAACATGAGCTCGATCACCTGGATGGTATTCTCGCCTTGGACCAGCCGAGCGGGCTCGATCCCTTCGCCTACAAAGCGGAGTGGGAGAAGTCTCACAAGCCCTCCGAGCGCTACGGACCCCCCAGGCCGCGCGAAGTCTGACGACCGACTAGATTCCAGCCATCGACAGGGGTGCCCCGGCGCGTCGCCGTGGGCTGAGATCACACCCTCAGAACCTGATCCGGTTCGTACCGGCGAAGGGAGCTCAGCATGACCTGCCGCACTCAGATGTTCTTCGCCCGTCAGGGCACAATCACTCCCGAGATGCAGCGCGTCGCCGAGCGGGAAGGATTGCCGCCCGAGACGGTTCGCGACGAAGTCGCCGTCGGCCGGCTCATCATTCCGGCCAACGTCAATCATCTTGCGCAACGCCTCGATCCGATGGCGATCGGCAAAGTCGCGAGCGTCAAGATCAACGCCAACATCGGGAACTCGGCCGTCGAATCCGACATCGACGGAGAGCTCGAGAAGCTGCACCACGCGGTGCATTACGGCGCCGATACCGTCATGGACCTCTCCACGGGCGGAAACATCGACGCGATTCGCGAGGCGATCATCGCGGCCTCGCCGGTCCCGATCGGGACAGTCCCTATCTATCAGGCGATCGAAGTCGCCGGCGACGTCACGAAGCTCACGGCCGACGACATCCTCGCGAACATCGAGCACCAGGCGCAGCAGGGCGTGGACTACATCACCGTTCACGCGGGGATTCTGCGCGAACATGTCGGACTCGCGCTCGGCCGGGTAACGGGGATCGTGAGCCGCGGCGGGTCGCTGATGGCGTACTGGATGACGCAGCACGGCAAGCAGAATCCGCTGTACGAGCACTATGACCGCCTGCTCGACATCGCGCGCGAATATGACGTGACGCTGTCTCTCGGCGATGGACTGCGACCGGGATCGATCGCGGATGCGACCGATAAAGCGCAGCTCGCTGAGCTGACCGTGCTGGGCGAGCTGACGGAGCGGGCGTGGAAGCAAGACGTGCAGGTGATGATCGAGGGCCCGGGACACATCCCGATGCATCAGATCGAAGTCAACGTGCGGCTCGAGAAGGAGCTGTGCCATGAGGCGCCGTTCTATACGCTGGGACCTCTCGTGACTGACGTCGCGCCCGGATACGACCACATCACGTCGGCGATCGGTGCCGCGATGATCGGATGGTTCGGGGCGGACATGCTCTGCTATGTCACTCGCAAGGAGCACCTCGGTTTGCCGAATGCCGAAGAAGTTCGCGAAGGTGTGATTGCGTACAAGATTGCGGCGCACGCAGCCAACATTGCCCGGCGGCGGCCCGGAGCGACCGAACGAGATGACGCGCTATCACGCGCGCGCTACGCCTTCGACTGGAACGAGCAATTCCGGCTGGCGCTCGATCCGGACCGGGCGCGCGAGCTCCACGACGAGGCCTTGCCGGCGGAGTATTTCAAGAGCGCCGAGTTCTGCGCGATGTGTGGACCGAAGTTCTGCTCGATGCACATCACACGTGAGATCGAGCGGTCGCTGGGCGTGAGGGAACCGCTCAAGAAGGAGAAGCGCGAGGCCGTTGGAGCCGATTAGGCGATCGCGAACGCTCGCACCGGAAAGCTCCCCATCCCGCGCACCTTGGGCGGAACTGCAAAGAACCGGAAGCCTCCATCGGGCAGCGCACCTAGATTCGTCATATGTTCGACGATCGCGACACCCGCCCGCAGCAAAATAGTGTGTGCCGGTCGAGTGCCATCTTTGTCGTCGTCGATGTTCAACGAATCGATGCCGACGAGGGCGGCTCCACTGCTGACCAGGTGCTCGGCGGCATCGCGAGTGAGAAATGGATGCTTGCCGGCCGAGTACGTGTCGGTGCGCCAATGGGCATCCCAACCCGTATGCACGAGCACGGCCCGCCCCTTTACCTGGCGTGCTCTAAAGGTCGACGCGTCAAGCGCCCGATCGCGGCGATCCGTTGCGCGAATGACAATGCCAGTCAGGTCAGCGATTGCTTCGAGCGGATACCCAGCGACGTCACGGCCGTCGTCATAACGATGGAAGGGAGCGTCGATATAGGTGCCCGTGTTCGCCAACAGCTCGATCTTGCCGATCTGGAAGGTCGTGCCTGGTGCGTAGCGGGCAGCCGAAGCGTCGCGGGACAGCCAATCGCTGATCGTTGGCGCGGGCAGTCCGCGGTAGGTCTCCATGCCATGTTCGATTTCATGGCTGAGATCGATCAGGCGGGCCATAGACGGGCGAGTGCCTTGAGCAGCTGACTTTCGGGAGTCGATCCATCGGGTGCTTCGGCAAGGACCGTGGCAAAGCGGCGCCGGAGCAGTGGATCGCGAGTGGCCTGCGAAGCGAATTGGACCGTGAGCGGGATGAACCAGGGAGCTTGGCGGGCGCCGGCACCAGCACGAGCGACGGCAGCATACTGCTCGAACAGGGCCAGCAGAAACGCGCCTTTGGAGGGAAACTGACGGTAGATCGCGCCCTTCGTGAAGCCAGCCGCCTCGGCGACGTCATCCAACGTGCCGAGCTCGAGCCCACGCTCGGCAAACAGCCAGAGACCGGCCTCGACGAGCAGGGCTCGGGTTTCGTTCTTCCGGCGTTCGCGGATGATTCCCACCGGTATCCAGGATACGCTCCGGTACCGAACTGGCAAGCCTCAATCGCGAAAAACAGGCAGTTGGGGTACTGGCGAGTATCTTAAGTAGCTGTGTACCGGGTGCGGTCGGTCGAATGTATCGCGTAGTAGCTAGGTTTGGCTTTCGCATTCGTCACGCGTTTTGGAGGAGAGAATGCCGTACGTCATTGCCGAGCCGTGTATCAACGTCAAGGATCGATCGTGCGTCGACGTGTGTCCGGTGGACTGCATCTACGAAGGCGCGGACATGCTCTACATCCACCCCGACGAATGCATCGATTGCGGCGCGTGCGAGCCAGAGTGCCCAGTGACGGCGATCTTTCCCGAGGAGGATGTCCCGCCGCAATGGAAGGATTACATCGCAAAGAACCGCGATGTCTTTCAGAGTGAGAACCCGCCCGGCAAGCCGCAGCGCAAAGGTTCTTAGCTCAATGCTGTAAGAAAATCTCCCAATGCCCCGCTCAGCGGCAACGGCTGCTCGAGCGGGGCGACGTGTCCTGCTCCCGTGATGAGCGCAAAGCGCGCGCCGGGAATGGCGCGGGCCATTTCCTGCATCCCCGCGGCCGGCGCGATCTGGTCGTCGTCGCCCGCGATGACCAACACCGGGACACGAATCTGTCCGAGTAACGGCGTCGAATCGGGCCGGTCTCGCAGCGCGCGCAGCGCGCCGAGGATACCCGCGACCGGGGCGCGCTCAATCATTGCGCGCACTTCCTTTACAACTTGCGGCTGCTGCTCAAGTGTCGCGCGAGAGAGCAGCTTGGGCACGAGCTTTTCGGCGACGGCTCGTGCGCCGTCCCGCTGCGCCAGAGCAGCCATCACGTCGCGATCGCGTTTCGCCGCCGCGGAATCGGCGGCAGCTTTGGTGCTGCACAGAATCGCCGCCCGGATACGTGTCGGCGCCCTGCGAAACAGCTCGAAGATGATGTATCCCCCCAGCGACTGGCCGCACACGACCACCTGCGAGATGTCGAGTCCGTCCAGCAGGGCGAGCAGATCGGCCGCGTACTGGCCGACGGAGTATCCGTCCGACGATCCCGGCACGCTCGACGTTCCGGCACCGCGCAAGTCCGGCGCGATGCGGTGCCAGCGCGACAACGCCGCGATCTGGTGACGCCAGAGCGTGTGATCGAACGGGAAACCGTGAATGAACAGCACTGGGGGGATGCCGTCCCCGCGTACCTGCACTGCGAGCTCGACGCCCGCAACCGTCACGCGAAATAGCGACCGGGATGCACTCACGGCCAGGCAAACGTATGCCAGAAGACGACGCGTTGCACGTTCGGGATCGACGACCGGACCAAAACGCCGAATGCCTTGGCGCCGTATGTCGGGTCGAGCCGCAAACCATGTTGGGCCGCGACCGCGCGCGCGCGCTCGCCTTCCGGGGTCGGATAACCGTAGCCCTTCCCCATCGCGTGCACGACCTCGATTCGAATTGATGATCGCGGAACCACGAACTCCACGCCGCTGCGCCGCAACAAAGCGGCTGTCTTCCGCGCGAGCCGCAACGTGCGCCAGCGATTCGCTACAATGCGCGGCGCGACACGAACCGCCACCACGCGAGTCGACCAACCGAGCCACGCGATGCCCAAGGCGATGCCCGCGGCCGTACCCCCGGTGCCGAGCGGGACGACGATTGCGTCCGGTGGCGCATCGAGCCCTTCCTGCAACTCCAGCGTGGCGAGCAGATGACCGGCGATCGCACGGGGATCGGCGCCACCGCCGGCAATCCAACGCGGCTTGCCTGTGCCGAGATGATGGGCGGCACGCCAAGCCCGCAACACGGTCCACGGCAGGGTCAGCCTGCTGGATGCACGAACGACGAGATCAGCGGTCGCATCAATCCCGCGCGCGATGCCCTTACTCGCTTCGGTCTCCGGTTGCGGAAACACCGCGATTGCGCTGCGGCAGCCGAGTGACTTTGCGAGACGCGCCGTGGCGAGACAATGCGTCGATCCCGCGCCTCCCACGGTGACAAACACCGATCGCGACGCGGCGCCGGCAAGCAGGAACTCGAGCCCCCGGACCTTGTTGCCTCCGGCCGCGTCCTCGCGTTTGAGCCAGAGCGCGCGCAGTCCCAACGCGCGCGCGAGCGCCGGGTGCGGCTCGAGTGGCGTGGGCCACTGAGCGAGACTGCACGGCGCGAGTGCGGCGCGTATCTTTGTGGCCAACGCTGCGGAGCGATCCATGCGAGTTGCCACCGATTACATCCGTCATGCGGCGCGCGCCGCGCGCAAGTGCGCGGGCGATCCGCTGGGCGGAGCCGCTGAGGCTCCCGATCCGGAATTCTACAGAACCCTTGCCAAGGCTCTGGAAGAAATCGCTGCCGGCATGGAGGCGCTAGGGAAAGAGGAGTGACGGGGGCGCCCGGGGGGGCGGGGGGGGCCCGCTATATCGCCACGGCGCCGGCGCTCGCCGACCTGATTGCCGAGCTGCGCCGGGCGAAACGCATCGGCGTAGATACCGAAGCCGCCAGTTTCCACCGCTACCGCGATCGCATTTACCTCGTTCAGGTCTCGAGCCCAACCGAGACCGCGCTGATCGATCCCCTGGCCATCGCCGACCTTGCGCCGGTCGGTGCGCTGCTCGCGAATCCACACATCGAGAAAGTCTTTCACGACGCCGATTACGATTTGCGCGTGCTCGACCGCGACTACGGCTTCCGCGCCGTGCACCTCTTCGATACGCGCATCGCTGCTCAGCTGGCGGGAGAACCGGCCATCGGACTGGCGGCACTACTCGAGAAGTATGCCGGCATCAAGCTCGACAAGGAGCACCAGAAGGCCGATTGGTCGCTGCGCCCGCTCCCAGCGGCGATGCTGGCGTACGCCGCCGCCGACACCCACCATCTCTTGACACTCCGCGACGCACTCGAGCAGCGACTGCGAACGCTGGGCCGCTTTTCCTGGGCAGCCGAGGAATTCAAACAGCTGGAATCATTGCGCTGGACCGGCCTCGCGCCGGGAGTGGACGAAGACGGTTATCTCAGAATCAAAGGAGCAAAGGCACTGCCACCGCGGAGCCTCGCCGCGCTGCGCGAGCTGTATCGCTGGCGCGAACGCGTCGCTGAAAAAGAAGACAAGGCTCCATTTCGGATCGTCGGCAACGACGCACTGGTTGGAGTCAGTAGAGCCTTGCCCGGAACGCAAGCCGATCTCGGTCACATCAGGGAGCTGCCGTCGTCGCTGGCTCGGCGGCACGGGGATGCCCTGCTCGATGCCGTGGCTCGCACCAAGCGACTGCGCGAAGAGGAGCTACCACGTCCCGAGCGGAGCGTGCGTCCCCTGAAAGATCCCGGTTTCGATGCTCGACTCGAGCGGCTAAAGGCCGTCCGCAATCGCATCGCTTTGGAATTGGAGATGGATGCAGGTGTGTTAGCCGGTCGGACCACATTGGAAGCGGTGGTGCGGAGCCGGCCGGCAGATCGCGCCGCGCTCGAGCAGATTCCCGCGCTCCGGCGTTGGCAGATCGACGTCCTGGGCGACGCTCTGCTCGAAGCGCTGCGCTAGAACCCCATCATCGCGCGGATTTTCGGATCGATGCGGTCCGGAGTCCAGTACGGCTCCCACACGATGTCGATGTCCACGTCTTTCACCCCTTCGATCGCGCGCACGACTTTGTAGATGTCGTTCGTGATCATCGGACCCGCGGGGCATCCGGGTGATGTCAGCGTCATGTTGATGCGGACCAGGCCTTCATCCACCTCGATGTCGTACACGAGCCCGAGATCGACGATGTTCATGTCGAGCTCCGGATCTTTTACCTGGCGCAGTGCCTGACGGATCGCGTCGGCGTTCAATACGGCAGTGGTCACTTTAGCAAGTCCCTCTGCGCGAACCTAGCGACTCGGCATCCCGCGCACCAGACAACGCCGCCGCGCGGCGATCCGGGCGTAGATCCACCGGGCGAGCGGTAATACGCCCGGGATGCGAAACAATGGAGCGAACCAGCGCCGGCGTGGCAGCAGCCGCAACAGCTCTGGCACTGCATCCGCGCCGGCGTACAGTCTGCCGTCAGGCAGAACGAGGTGCATCGCCGCGGCCAGAGCGGGGAGTCCGATCCCGAAGCTCGCGACCGCGGCGTCGTCCTGAAACGGAACGAGCCGAAGCACGTGTTCCCGGTCCCAGCGGCGCAGAATCTCGACGGCTTGCTGGCACAGCCCACATTCGCCGTCGTAGATCAACGTCGGTGATTCTTTCAATGGGAAGCATCGGCAGCGCGCGCCGCGGCATCGGCGACCCGGCCGCGGATCTCGTGCAGTTTCGTGAACGAGCGGCGGGTGCGCGGATCAAACGCGCGATTCGTGAGCAGCAGAATGAACAGGTCGCGGTCGGGATCGATCCATAGCGACGTTCCTGTCCAGCCGGTATGCCCGTAGCTCCGCGGACCGAGCAGCGTGCCGGCGCTGGAGACCTCCTCGCCTGTCGGCAACGCTTCCCACCCCAGTGTGCGTGCGCTGGCGCCGCGCCGCGCGGTCACCGCCACCTGCGTGAATTGATGCACGGTTTCGCTCTTCAATATTCGCGGACCACCGGGCGCGCTGCCCTCGCCCAGCATGAATTGCGCGTACCGGCCGAGCGCGCTCGCAGTGGCGAAGAGGCCCGCATGCCCGGCCACGCCACCGAGCCGCGCCGCGCTGGGATCGTTCACTATGCCCGCCACCGGATGGCCGTGCCATAACCCCGTCGGCGCAATGCGCGGCTCGAGTCGTTTGGGCGGCCGAAACATCATCTGCTGATCCAGACCGAGGGGCGCGTATACCTCGCGCGTGACGAATACGTCGAGCGGTTGTCCACTCACACGGTGCACGATCTCGCCCAGGAGAATCGCGTTGAGATCGGAATACACCATGCGCAATCCGGGGGCGACAACCGGCGTGGTCGTGAAAACCATCCGGAGCGCGGTCGCACTGTCGGGCGCGTCGCGCAGCGGCAGCGTCCCGCGGAGCCCCGAGGTGTGCGTCATGAGGTGGCGCACCGTAATGGCAGCCGTGCCAGGACCGTTGAATTCCGCGATGTAGCGAACGACGGGCGTATCCAGTTCGACGTTGCCGCGCTCGACGAGGAGCATGAGGGACGGCGTAGTCGCAACAACTTTCGTGAGCGATGCAAGATCCCAGAACGTATCGTTGATGCTCACCGCCGGACTCTTCGACCCCCACCTGAGATGACCGTATGCCTTCGCGAATAGGACCGTATCGTGTCGGCCGATCACGAGTGCGGCGCCGGGGTACACCCCTTCCCGGATGCCACGCATGACGAGCGAATCGAATGTCTGACTATCGAACGCGCTGTGCTTGGGTGTGTTGATCCCGGAGCGCTGCCCCGGGGTTACGGAAGTCTGCAGAAGCAATAAGACCGTTACGACCAAATGCCTGGAATCCGCCGGCTGCAAGAGGGACAACGGCCGTCGCTTCCGACGCGCTGTTGCTTGATGACGTAACCATAGCGTTCGATCACCAGATCGCCGCAATCAGGGCAGTAGGTGTTCTCCCAGCGTCCCACACGGCCGGGGAGATTGCCTGCATACACGAACTTGAGCCCGGCGCGCGCCCCGATTTCACACGCATGGACCAGCGTCGCCGCCGGCGTGTTCGCCGCATCGGTCATCTTGTAGTCCTTGTGAAACGCCGTCACGTGCCAGGGAATCTCCGGCGAAACCGCGGCGATCACCTCGGCCGCGCGCGTGAGCTGTGACTCGTCATCGTTGAATCCGGGCACGATCAACGTGACGACCTCCAGCCAGAAGCCACGCTCATGCACCATGCGGATCGCATCGAGGACGTGCGCCAGGACGCCACCCAGCTCCCGGTAGCGTTTGTCGTCCATCGCCTTGAGATCGATCTTGTAGCAATCGGTCCAGCGGCGGATGTAATCGAGGACCTCGGGCGTGGCGTTGCCGTTGGAGATGAACGCCGTCTTCAGACCGGCAGGTCGAGCGGCTTTGAACACATCGACGGCCCACTCGGCCGTGATCAGCGGCTCATTGTACGAGGACCCCACCATACGTGCGCCCTGGCGCACCGCGAGGCCCACGAGCTCGTCGGGAGTGACGTCCCGGGGCATGACGCCGGCGGTTTCGTCACGCAGCGCCTGCGAGGTCAGCCAGTTCTGGCAATACCCACAGTGGAAGTCGCAGCCCAGCATGCCGAACGTGAGCGTGTCGCTGCCGGGCAGGCAATGGAAGAAGGGTTTTTTCTCGGTGGGATCGCACTGCAAGGCCGCGACGTAGCCCGCCGGCGCGTACAGCGTTCCTTCCTTATTGAATCGCACCTTGCAGATCCCGCGGCGGCCCGGCTTGACGAGACAGCGGTGACCGCAGGCAAAGCAGCGAATCGCTCCCCCGTCCAGTCGTTCGACGAGCTCCGCTTCGCGCACACGCGCATCCAGCGCCTGCGCCAATGGCACATCGAGAGGGGGAACCTCATGATCGAGAAACGACGTGATGCTGCGCGGTTTCACCGAACGCTCCCCGGCGTGAGCTCATACAGAAGACGGACGGTGCGGACGTCACGGTCCGACAGCTCTCGCACTTTGGCGGTCGGGAACATGATGTCGGTCGAATCCTTCGAATGATCGAGGCCGAGCACGTGGCCGACTTCGTGCATCGCGACGACGCGGATATCGTCCGGCTCCATGGGCCGGCCCTTGGGATCGAATGTCGCGAGGGTCACGACGGCGGATTGAATGTGGCCCTGGTCGTCCCACGTCACATCGGTCTGGCCCGTGCGCTCGATCTCGAATTGAATGCGCCACTTCACCGTGACCTCGGCCTGCGTCGAGTCCGTGACGAAATCGAAACGGATGGGGACACCCGCATTCGCCCATTGGCCGAACGCGGCCCTGATCTGCTCGAGGAAAGCGGGCTTGAAGTTCGCGGCGTTCGTAGAGGCAAACCACACGCGGACCGGTGACTGCTGTCTGTTGTCCCAACGGCGCAGCATCGAGTCATCGCTCGCCGCCAGCATTTCGCCCAGATACGTACTCGTCCCGGTCAAGCGAATGCGGCGTCGCGTTTCCGACCGGGCGAGCAGATCGAAGTACGTCGGTTGACGCCCCGCCGGAACGGTCGGGCCCGCGGTGCCCTGCGAGGCCGTCGTCGCCGGGGCGACCGGCTGTGGCGCAGCAGGCGGCGGTGTGGGCGGCGCGATCGGTCGAGCAATCGAGTCGACTGCCAGCGTCGTAGGCGGCGGCGCGGAGCTGTCGACGGCGCGAGCCACGGGCCGGAACACATCCCAGAAAATGAAGAGGACGATCAACACCGCGGCGGCGGCAATCATTCCCGTGAGACGACGCTCTACCATGCGCGGAATATGCGAAAATCTCAGGGCCCGACGCTAGCTTTGCACTCTGCGCGTCTCTATGATTGTGGCCCGCATGTATTTGGATCATAGGTGATCGCGTTACCGGCGAGAACGCTCGTACGCTGGCGCGGCTGGGTGATCGCGGCGTGGGCGCTTCTCGCGCTGCTCTTCGTCCCCAAAGCAGCTCACGTGCAGCGCGTCCTTGCCGTTCGCGGGACAGCCGTCGAGCGGAGCGAATCCGCTCGCGCTTCGCAGCGCATCCGCCAGGCGTTTCCCAACCCCATTGCCGAGTACGTCGCCGTGGTCGTGCGTGGGCCGGTGCGGTACACGAATCCGCGGTTCGCGGTGGTACTCGATTCGATCTCCGCCGCGCTTTCACGCCAGCCCTACATCAGCCAGGTCGTGTCCGTGCGCACGATCGGCGAATCGACCTTCGTCAGCCGGGACCGGCACACGACGTTTCTGATCGCCGCCCTGACGCCGGCCAGCACGAGCGACGTCAGCCATACCGTCGTGCCCGACCTGCGCGAAACCATCAGCACACTCGCTCGGTTGCCGCACGCCGATGGCTTCGACGTCAAAGTCACGGGCAACCCCGCCCTCGACTACGACGTGCGGACGATCAGCGCGGAGGACACGCGCCGCGGCGAGGAGCAAGTCCTGCCGCTCACGCTCGCCGTGTTGGTGCTCGCGTTCGGTGCGCTCGTCGCCGCCGCCCTGCCCATCATCGTCGGCGTGCTCGCGATCACGATCGCACTCGGCATCGTCGCCGTGGCGGCACAGTTCCAGACGATGTCCGTCTTCGTCCTCAACATCACGACGATGGTGGGCCTCGGCGTGGGAATCGATTACTCGCTGCTCATCGTGACGCGGTTTCGCGAGGAGCTGAACCGCGGCCTCTCACCGCTCGATGCGGCCGTGCGAACGATTCAGACCGCGGGTTCGGCTGTCGTGACGTCGGGCGTGACGGTCGTGGTCGGCTTTGCGGCTCTGATCCTGACGCCGCTGACCGAGACGCGTTCGGTGGGGGTGGGAGGATTGGTCGTCGTCGGCGTGGCGGTGCTGCTGGCGACGACGTTTTTGCCCGCCGCGTTGGCGATACTTGGTCGTAACATCGACCGGCCGAAGTGGCTCGCCCGGCCACTCGCGCGCATCCACGCTCCGACCGGCTGGGAGCGATGGGCGCGAACCCTCGGTCACCGTCCCTGGCGTGCGATTCTGGGCAGCGGCTTTGCCGTCGCGGTCCTCACCTTTCCTCTGACACAGATCAGGATTGGCCTGCCGGCCCGCAACTGGTTTCCACCGGAGGCCGAGTCCGGGCAGGCGCTCGCCGCCCTGCGTGACATGGGGGCGAGCGGCGTGATTCAACCGCTGCGTGTGGTCGTGCAGCTCCCGCCGGGAGAATCGGCGTTGTCGGGCCGGCGGCTTCCCGGACTCAAGGCGCTGAGCGACTCGATTCGCAAAGACCCGCGCGTGCGCGAGGTCCGCGGCGTCGCGACGCTGCGTCCGGAGCTGTCCACGCTGCAGCTCGCGATCTACTACAGTGACCCCGATTCCGTTCGCGACCGGTACCCCGAGTTCTTCAACGCGTACCTGAGTGCGGACCGCCGCACCACGCTGATGGACGTCATCGCGGTAGACACCGTCTCGCTCATGGGAATGATGGACCTGACCAGACACGTCCGCGCCTTGATAGCCCGGGGCGTGCGACTCAAAGGAGCGGAAATCGACGTCGGCGGCTTCGCGGCATCGAGTCTCGATCTCCAGCAACAGTTGCTGCGGCGCTTTCCCGGTATCGTCGCGATGATCCTCGGCGTGACCGCGATCATGCTGTTCCTGGCATTTCGCTCCGTGCTCGTGCCGCTCAAGGCCGTCGTCCTGAACTGTGTGTCGGTCAGTGCGGCGTTCGGCATCACGGTCCTCGTATTTCAGCACGGCTACGGAGCGAGTCTTTTCGGGCTCGAGGGACCCACGGAAGCGATATTCGTCGTGGTACCGGTGCTCGTGTTTGCGACGGTCTTCGGCTTATCGATGGATTATGAGGTGTTCCTGCTGACCCGGATCAAGGAGGTGTTCGACAAGACGGGACGGAACGATCACGCGACGATGGAAGGCCTATCGGCGACCGCTTCTACAATTACGTTCGCGGCCGCGATCATGATCGCGGTCTTCGGCGTATTCGCCTTTGCGCGCGTGCTCGCCGTGCAGTTCATCGGATTCGGCTTGGCAATCGCGGTGCTGCTGGACGCCACGTTGATCCGGATGGTACTGGTGCCCGCGATCATGCACATCGCCGGCCGATGGAATTGGTGGCCGGGAGTCAGGGCGCCCCGGCGCGAAGTCGAAGACGTTACGTAGGCTCCAACAGCCGCAGCTTCTCCCCCAGCACATCCCAGTGCCAGGCGGGAACACGGATTCCGGTATCGGGATCCTTGAGCGGCTTGTACTGCAGCCAGCGGGCCTGGAAGCCCAACGTCCGCCCTAAGGCCAGGAGCTTTTCCTTGTCGGAGCTCACCAGATGCACCATCGGCTCATCGTCGATCCTATGCCGATGAAGCCAAACGCCGCCGTTCAGGGCGAAGCGCATCCCCTCACGGCGGCGTTGGAATTCGCGATACGGCGGCTCTAGGTGCAGGTAATGCGGCCCTCGACTGTGGCTGGCGGTATCGGCGTCGCGTTCCCCTCGAAGAGCGTGCATAACCTCGAGGTCTGCGAGTGAATGGTCTGAGCCGACCACCCCATAGCACTTGCCTCCACCACGGTCAGCGTCACACCAGTCGATGCACTGAAATTATTGAGCTGGGCGAGGCTGCTCGTATAGTACGTGCTGTCATAGAAGAAGGCCTCCTCCGCCGTCGCCAGATTCTTGAGGTCCGACTTCATCTGGGCGACGTAAGCCTTCTGCTTCGTGTTAGCGAACTTCGGGATCGCAAATGCTGCCAAGATCCCGATGATCACCACTACGATCAGCAGCTCGATCAGCGTAAAACCGCGTGCCTTCACAGCGTTACCCTCCGGGCGCGAAAGGGCGCCGATCCGGCAAGCACACCCGAATCGACGCCCCTATTGTGGGCACTGCACCCCGTTCCTGCAAGAGGCGTGCTTAACCCTTCGCGTCGATCCAATTCTTTCCAGCACCGATAGTTACGACCAGCGGCACGCGCAAAATCGCAACCCCCTCCATCTCGCGTTTTACGAGAGCCCCGGCAACGGTCCGCTCGTTCTCAGGGATCTCGAAGACGAGCTCATCGTGCACCTGGAGCACCATCTTCGCACCGAGTTGTGCCTGTTGGAGCGCGGCGTGAATGCGGATCATCGCGATTTTGATGAGATCTGCAGCCGACCCCTGCAGTGGAGAATTGGTCGCGGTCCGCTCGCCGAACGCGCGGATGCTGAAGTTCCGGTCGCGCAGCTCGGGGATATAACGCCGCCGGCCAAAGAGCGTCTCCACAAAACCTTTGTGGCGCGCTTCCTCGATGGTGCGATCCAGCCAGGCTCGAACCCCGGAAAAGCGCTCGAAATAATGCTGAATGAATGCCTTCGCTTCGGCGAGTGTGATGCCGAGCTGTCGAGACAGCGCCAGCGCCCCCTGCCCGTAAATCGTCGCGAAATTGATGGTCTTCGCACGCGCGCGCATCTCACTCGTCACGTCGGCTTCGGGAATACCGAAGATCACGGCAGCGGTCTGGCGATGGATGTCGCCGCCGCGCTGAAATGCCGCCACAAACGCCGGGTCATTGGAAAAGTGCGCCAGTAATCGGAGCTCGACCTGCGAATAATCGGCGGTGAGCAGTAAGTGGCCTGGCGGTGCGACGAACGCGCGCCGAATCTCGCCGCCGCGACGCGTGCGGACGGGGATGTTCTGGAGGTTAGGGTCGGACGATGACAACCGCCCTGTCGCGGCACCGGTTTGGTTGAAGCTCGTGTGCACGCGGCCGGTTTCGGCGCTGACGTAGCCGGGCAAGGCGTCGACGTAGGTCGACGTCAGCTTCGACAGCTCGCGGTACTCGATGAGCAGGCGCGGCACCTCATGGCCCAGGGCGGCGAGCTGCTCGAGCACCTCGACGTCCGTCGACGCGCCGGTCTTGGTGCGCTTCTGCACCGGCAGCTTGAGCTTTTCGAACAGTATCGTGCGCAATTGTGGCGTCGAGTTGATGTTGAAGTCCCCGCCCGCGGCGCGGTAAATGTCGAGCTCGAGACTGGTCAGTTCCTTGTTGAACCCGCGCGCGATCTCGCCCAGGAGCGCTCGATCCACGAGCACTCCGGTTACCTCCATGTCGACGAGCACCGGGATCAGGGGGATTTCGATCTCTTCGAGCAGGCGCACGAGGTGATGCGCTTCGATGTCGGGCCGGAATGTCTCCTCCAACCGCAACACCATCTCGGCCTGCGCCGCCGACACGCGCGCCGCTTCGGCAACAGACACCTCCGCGAACGTTCCCTTCCCCGCCACTTGCTGCGACGCCATCAGGTTGAGAGCGAGCCGCTCGCGCGCCAGGTCGACGAGGGCGTGCGAGCGATTGCCGGGATCCAGCACGAAGCTCGCGATCATGGAATCGTAGGTCACACCGCCGAGCGTCAGCCCCCCCCCACTGCGCGCGAGCGCGACCCACGTTGCTTTGACGTCGTGTCCCGCTTTATGGATCGCGGGATCGGCGAGGAATTCTCGCAGGCCCGTCATCTTCGGATCAGTCCGGGCCGGCAGATTGACCGGTGGACTTGCGCCATCGAAATCACCGGCGCGCGCGCGGTGACCCAGTGGCAGATACCAGGACTGTCCTGGCGCCGATGCCAACGATATCCCTGCCAGGCCGGGCTCGGCCCGGATGGAAACGAGACGCGCGCGACGCAGCTCTGCGAACATGGCAGGGAGCTCTGCGGCATCGACGACGACGTGCGGATCCGCCAACTCCGGCGGCCGGACCGCAGCCGCCGGACTCGGCGCCGAGTCAGTCGCTGCCACCGCGCCGACCGTTTCGAGATCGGCAAGCTTGGGAATGAGCGTGCGGAACTCGAGCTCGTTGAAAAGCGAAGTCAGACGAGCGGCGTCGGGCGGGCGAACGCGTAACTGCTCCAGGTCCAGCTCGACCGGCACGTCGCGCTGCAGCGTCACGAGCTGGCGCGACAACCGCGCGTTGTCCGCCTGAGACAGCAGGGCTTCCCGCGGGCGCTTGCCCGGAATGTCCGCCGCTCGGGTGAGGATCGCATCGAGATCGCCATACGCCTCGAGCAGCTGAATCGCCGTCTTGTCGCCGATCCCTTTTACGCCGGGGATGTTGTCGGAGCTGTCGCCCACGAGCGCGAGGTAGTCGACGACGCGCTCCGGGGGAACGCCGAGGCGTTCGCTCGCATTCGCCTGATCGACCCACTGTTCTTCGACGGCGGCCTGCCCTCCACGGCCCGGATTGAGGAGCGCCACGCCGGGGCGGATGAGCTGATAAAAGTCCTTGTCTCCCGAGACGATCACGGCCTGCATCCCGGTATTGGCCGCCCGCTCCGCCAAGGTGGCGACCACGTCGTCCGCCTCGTAACCGTCGACGGCGAGCACCGGAATCCGGAACGCATCGAGGATCTGACAGACGCGCTCCAGGGATCGGTCGAAGTCCTGCTGCAATTCCTCGCCGAGCTTCTCACGCGTCGCTTTGTATTCCGGATACTGCGCTTGCCGGAACGACACCCCGCGATCGTGCACCCAGCCGATGTACTCGGGGTGATAATTCTCGTAGAGCCGCAGCAAGAAATTGGTGATGCCCCAGACCGCCGACGTGTTTTCTCCGCGCGCGGTCGTAAGCGGCCGCGCGATCATCGCGAAGAAGGCGCGATAGATCAGCGCGTATCCGTCGACGAGGAAAACGCGGGTACGGCCGGCGGATGTGGGGGGAACCGGAGGCGCTGGGCGCGGGGGCATCGCACGAAAAGTAAACCGCTGCGCCATGCCCAGTCGAAAACGAAAGACCCCGGGGCCATGCCCCGGGGAAACAACAACCCCGCCCGTGGAATCGCGGGCGGGGCGAAGTGATCGGGTGAAGCGCGCGCTAGACGCGCACGACGTTGGTGGCGTGGAGCCCCTTATCCCCCTGCTGCACTTCGAACTCCACCACCTGACCTTCGGCGAGCGTCTTGAAGCCGTCCATTTGAATCGCCGAGAAATGCACGAACACGTCTTCGCCACCTTCCTGCTCAATGAAGCCGTACCCCTTGGCGTCATTGAACCACTTCACCTTTCCCTTGATCACAATCCGCCTCCTGCAGAGTCACACACACTGGGCGCCCATCTGGGATGCCTGCCCGGCCGTGGTGCCGAGCGCGATAGAAATGACCGGCGATTTGCGACCTGTCAAGGCGCTCGCGGCGGTCCGTACAACGCGCGATACAACTCGCGATTGCGCAATACGCTGCGGACGTAGCCGCGCGTTTCCGGATATGGGATCAACTCGATAAATCGGTCGGGATCGTTCGCACCTTCGCGGTCGAGCCAGCGTCGCACCGGAATCGGGCCCGCGTTGTACGCGGCGATCGCGGCGTCCGCGCGACCGAAGCGTCTGAGCAGCTCGGCGAGATGCGCCGCGCCGAGATGGAGGTTCAGATCGGGGACGGTGATCCAGTCCGGATAGAACGAGACGTCGAGGCCACGCGCCATCAGCGCGGCGGTACTGGGCAGCAGCTGCGCGAGGCCGCGCGCGCCCGCGGGCGACAGCGCTGCGACGTCGAACACGCTCTCCTGGCGCACAATGCCCGCGAGTAACAGCGGGTCGACGCCGAACTCGTCCGCCTCCGCCTCGACAGCGGCGCGATTCGGCCAGGGAAAGATTGCGCGCAACACCCGGACATCGCCCGGGGCCAGGAGCGCCGCCTGCCAGCCGAGTCGCACGCCGGCCGAGCCGTAGCCGCGCACGCCGAGTCCCTCACTCCACGCGAGCAACACGTCGAGTTGCTGGGGAGGGTGCGCGAGTACGACCCGCACCTCCGCTAGTGCTTCGCTGTCGAGGCCGGCGAGCAACAGCGTATCGATACGGGCGAGCCCCGCGGCAGCATTGGTTGGTGGCAACGTCAATGGCAGGAGTGGCGCCGCGAAGGCCAGCGGCGGGAGTCCGGTTTCGCGGCGTGCCCGCATGCCGTAGTAGCCCAGCGAGTCTTCGCGCGCGAGGGCCAGCCAGATGTTACGCGCCGCCGCTGAGTCGCCGCGCGCCAGCGCCATCTTACCGAGCCAGAATCTCGCCGCGGTGCGCTGCGTGCCGCTTCCCGGTGCCTCGACCTCTGCCTGGTACAGCGCTGCAGCGCTGTCCAAGCGTCCGATCGTTTCAGCGTGCGCCGCCAGACGGAACCGCGCCAGCGAGGCGCGCAGATCCGCCGCGTAGCGTCCGATCAGCTCGCCGTACCAGCGCGAGGCACCCGCCCAATCATTCCTGCTGTCGAGCATGTCCGCGAGCACGTACAACGCGCTCGGCGCCGCGGTGTCGGAAGGGAAGTCGCGCGCGAATGCGGCCAACGCCGCGGTCGCCCCGGAGTCACCCAGGCGCACGAGCACTCGCGCCCGACGATAGATCGCCAGCTTGCCCAGCTCTGAATCGCGAGTTGCGGCCCCATAGGCGCGGAGCGCTTCGCGCAGGCGGCCGGTTGCCAGCAACAGCTCGCCGTACAGCAGCATCGTCGCGGCGCTGGAATCACCGGCGCGCAACGCTCGCTCCACGTGAATCCGCGCGTCCCGTGCCGTGGTGCGGCGGTTCACCGCGCGCGCGAGCGCGACATGCTCGGCAGCCGCGTGTGGCGGCAGTGGGCCGAGCGCGAGCGCGACGCCGGCGGCGGCATCATCGCTCAACGGGTCACGGGCGAACAAATCGTACAGCGCCGCGCGGCTGCGAGCGGTGTCTCCGACGGCGAGCGCCAGGCGCGCCACATCGAGACCCTTCCCCGCCGTTCGGAACGCGTCCAGCGCGCGCGTCGTGTCTCCCGAAAGGAGCTCGGAACGGGCGCGAGCGAGCGGCACGTCGCGCGCGGCAGGAGCTGGGAGACCGTCGAGCAACGCGCTCGCCAGGACCGTGTCGCGCGTGACGCGTGCCTGGCGGACTCGCAACCAGGTGTCGATCGACGCGAGGCTTCCGCCGGCTCGCGCTGCGGCAAATGCCGCTGCCGCACTGTCCGGCTGGCCGGCGCCCTCATACGCGAGGCCGGAGCGCACCGCGAGGATGGCGACACGTGAGGCGGGCGCGCGCGCGCGCGCGAGCTCGAAATGCGCCGCGGCGTCCGCGTACCGGCCGAGCCCATACTCGGCCTGTGCGAGCACGGCGAGCGCCTCGCCGTCGGCGTAGTCGTTCAGCCATGGCGCACCGATGAGCAAGGCGCGCGCGTGCTCGAAGCGGCGCGCCTGAACCTCGGCTTTCGCACCTTCGACGATCAGGAGTGCGTTGGGATTGGGCTCGCGTTTGGCTGCGGCGAGCAAGCTCTCAGCCGCATGCCAGGGTCTACCGGACAGACGCAGCGAATCTGCGTGATACGTCGCCGTCCGGTCGGGAGGCGTGCGAACGACGTTCTGTCCTCGCGCCGTCGCCGCAAGGATCCCCTGCCCCGCGATCGCCGCAATCCGGAGGGCGGCGCGAAGCGTCAAGATCCGGATCGCCTCACGCGCGCCACCACGCGCTGATACTCTGAGCGCGACGCCGGCGTCAGGCGGAAGCGGCTGAAACCGGTTTGGTCCTGAAAATAGAGAACGAGCCGCTGCGTGTTGTAGGTCCAGCGAATCACCCGCACTCCGCTGCGATCCATGCCGTTCGACATATCAAGCATTTCGTCCGGCTCGCCGAGCGTGATGAAGACCTCACCGCGCTCAGTGAGCCAGCCCGGCTCGCCCTCGTCCTGAAACCGGACGTTCGCCGCCTGAACGCGGCGAAAATAATCGTCGAGCGCTTCATTCTCGGGCGTAAAGGGAACGGGATCAGTCGCCTTCCAGAATTCACGCCAGACTTCAGGGCGCCGTTCCGGCGAAGCGCGACGCAGCGAATCCACCCAATCCTGACGGTCGAAATAGCGGAGCAGGCTCGCCATCTCGTCGAAGTTGGTGATCACCCACTGATTCGAAAAACTGACGAGAAAGCGGGCGCGGGTCGTGTCGCCACCTCCCGCAGGAACCGTCCGCAGCTCGGCCTGACCAACCGGAAGTTGGCCGGGAGCCACGACGATCGTGCCGTACGCGAGGTCCGTTCCGGCCACGAGCCGGACCGAATCGCGCCATAGCTCCTTGTCGGCGCCATCCACTACGCGCGCCATGAGCAAACCCGCTCCGGCGCCGTAGCGCTCGATATAGAAGTGCATCGAGTCGGAGCCATATGGCAGCGTCGCGCGCGGGTTCGCGACCAGCTTCGGAAGATCCGCCCGCTGGTGCCGCCCCTCGGCGGTGTAGACCGCGACCGGCTGTGTCATGATCGGCTTGGGGGCAGCAAAGCGCGGCGCCGTGTCGACGCGTTCGGCGCGCGCCACCGCTGGACCATTGCGGTCTCGTACCGTGACCGACACGCGGTACGTGCCGGGTGGCAACGTGACGAACTGCTGGAAGATGATGCTCTCATCGTTGCGCAACGTCTCCTGGAAATTGCGCACGCGGACTTGCTGGTCGCTGCCGATCTGCCGCACCGGAACGACGCCGCTGTCTGTGAAGAAAGCCGATTCCACGCGATACTCAGCCACGAACTCGCCGCCGCGACGCTGGAAGCTGAGCGCCTGATTCGTGAGAGAGGCGGAGAACAATGCGAGCGTCGAATCGGGCGTCGGACCCGCGAGATAGCGGACCGATGCGACGAACGGCAGCGCGCCGCCGCCGACGAGCGATCCCATCGATCGGTAGATCGCCGTCGCGTCGAACAGCCGCGGCAAGCTGGCGCCGGGCTGGGGCTGGTCGGGCCGGCCGACGCGCTGCCACGATCCGCACGCGCCAGCGAAGAAAGCGGCCGCGCAGAGCGGCGCCGCGCGTCGCATCACTTGCCGAGCCTCAAATCCGGACGTTAGTTTCGCGAGAACTCCCCATGGCCAACGAAAACCTCGCCGGTCGGTCGATCGCCGGCTACCGCCTCCTCGAGCGCGTGGGCGAGGGAGGGACGGCGGAAGTGTACCGCGCTGAGCATGCCGAACGCGGCGCCTGTGCGTTCAAGGTATTGCGCCAGCGGCTCAGGGGCGACCCCACGGTCGTCAAGCGATTCTTGCGTGAAGCGGGGTACGGCTCGCGCGTCAAGCATCCGGGTGTGGTCCGGACGTACGACTTCGGCGAAGCGGACGGGCTCTATTACCTCGCCCTGGAATGGGCGAAGGGGGAGCCGCTGGCCGACTTCCTACACCACAACGCCCCCCTCGCTCCGGCGGATGCGGTCGCACTGGCGCGGCAACTTGCGGACGCGCTCGCCGCGGCGCACCAGGCGGGCATCATTCATCGCGACCTGAAGCCCGAAAACATCATGTACGATCGCGCCGCCGGGACCGTCAAATTGCTGGACTTCGGGATCGCGCGTGACGCGGAGGAGCCGCCGGAAGAGCGGCTCACGCGCACCGGTTTTTTTGTCGGCACTCTTCAATACGTGGCGCCCGAAGCGCTCTCAGGGGAGCTCGTCGACGGGCGGGCCGACATCTACAGTCTCGCGAAAATCACGTACTACATGCTCACGGGCCGCCATCCGCACGAAGGCCGCAGCCCGCGCGAGTTGTTTCAGCAGCTGCTGAGTCAGCAGCCCAAGCCGCTCTCCGATGCCGCCAAGGGCCTCACCTTCCCGCCGGCGCTGGAGGCCGCGGTGATGAAAGGGCTGTCCCGAAATCCTACCGACCGTCAGCCCACGGTCACCGCATTCGCGGACGACCTGGAGGCGGGCCTGGCGGACCGCAAAGGCGCACCTCGGCAGCGCGGCTTGCTCGGCGCACTGAAGAACATTGTCGGCAAGCGCAGTGAATAGTAGTAGCGATTACTACTACCTTAGGGATACTCTCAAGGATCTGCTCCTCGCGCGCTCCGTACGCCGCGGCGATTTCGTCCTCGCCTCGGGCCACCGCTCTTCTTTCTACATCGATGCCCGCCTCACGACGATGTCCGGCGACGGCCTCGCCGTGATCGGAGGCTTGGGCCTGGATCGCCTGGCGGTCCGGGGCTGGGCGCCACGTGCGGTCGGAGGCCTCACGCTGGGCGCGGATCCGGTGGCCTATGCGCTCGCCCTCACCGCGCGCCGCCGCGGGCAACTCCTCGATGCCTTCACCGTCCGCAAGCAACCCAAGGATCACGGCACGGGAAAACGGATTGAAGGTTGCTTGCTCCCCGGCTTCCCCGTCGTCATCGTCGAGGATGTGCTCACGACCGGCCGCTCCGCTCGCGACGCCATCAGTGCCGTGGAAACCGAAGGCGGCCACGTGCTCGGCGTAATGGCCGTGGTCGACCGGCAGGAGGGCGGACGCGAGGCCATCGAACGCGCCGGCTACCTGGTCGAAGCGTTTCTCACCGCCACCGATCTCGGGCTGTCTCCGTGACGTTGCCTTCGCGTCGTCCTTCCTTTGCCGAGCGCGTGCGGGGCTGGCACGACGAAGCCACGGCACTCGAGCAGCGGTTCAAGGACCTCGAGACGTTCGAGCGGAGTCACCGCCGCCGCTGGGCGATCGCGGCCGGGCTGCTCGTGCTGGGCGTCCTTGGCAGGCTGAGCGGCACGATCGACACCCAACTCGGCACCATCGTCCTCGTCGCGGGTGGGGCGGCTGTGATCAACGCGCTGGTCGGCATGATCAACGAGCGCGGGTGGTATCGCTGGTGGTTCATCTATATGCTCGCGCTGCTCGACGTCGTGCTGGTCAACGTGCTCGTCTTGTGGTTCGGGCCCGGTGGCGTGATCGCCGCGCTGTTCATCGCGGTCTTGCCGTACGCCTTCGATCAGGGACAGACCGTCGGCGACTTCCTCGTGCTCGTAACCTCCGTCGCCTATCTATTCGCGAGTTGGTTGCATGGGGGTCTCGACACGAGCGCGTACCTCGAGACGGGAGTCTTCATTGTCGTCGCGATGACGCTCAAGCGGATTCCGGCGACGCTCATCCAGCGCATCCGACGCGCGCGCAGCGTGATGGGAGAAGCGGAGCAGGGATTCCTCGCCGTCCGTGCCGCTGCCGCAGAGGCCGACGAGCTCGGCTTCCTGGAGAAGAGTTTCAATCGCATGCTCGAGGAAATCGCAGCGACGATTTCCTCGGTGCAGCGAGAAGCCGATGAAGTCGCGGCGTTCGCCGAGGAGCTGGCGGCTGCCGCGGAGCAATTGCATGCGACAACGGAATCACTCACGCAGACCTCGCAGCGTCTCGCCGGCGATCTCGGCCATCAGCGCGGACTCGCCGATGACGCCCGCGGCGAAAGCGCCAAGGCCGCCGACCAGGCGGAATCGCTGCGGGTGCGCGCCGAGTTGATGCAGGTCGATGCTGCACGGCTCGTCGGCGCGGCTGAGCGCGGACGCGAGCGCGTCGCGCGGGCGAGCGCGACACTGCGCGCCGTCGGTGAAGAGGTGCGCGCGACCGCGTCGACCGTCGCCGGGCTGTCCGGAATGTCGGAGCGGATCGGCGTGTTCGCCCAGACGATCGCGCGGATTGCGCGGCAGACGCATCTGCTCGCGCTCAACGCGGCCATCGAAGCCGCCCGCGCGGAGGAGCATGGGGAAGGGTTCGCGGTGGTCGCGGACGAGGTGCGAACGCTGGCCGCCGAGGCAGGGAAGTCGGCTCGCGAGGTCGCCGAGCTGGTCAGCGATCTGCGAACCGGGATCGAAGCGGCGGCGCGCGCGATGCAATCCGGTGAGACCAAGGTCCGTGACATCGGCGGCGTCGCGGCGGAAGCCGATGGCGCTCTCCAGGAGCTGCATCAGGGTGTGCAGCTGATGGGTGACCTGGTCGACGCGACGGCGGAAGTCTCGCGAAGCCAGGCCGCGCGGCTTGCGGCGCTGGCACAATCGCTACAGCAAGTCGCCAGTATCTCGACAGCTTCCTCTGAAAGCGCCAACAATACCGCGGCCGCGACGGAGGCTCAGATCACGTCGATGGCTGAGCTCACGACCACGTCGCAGCAGCTCGCGCAGCTCGCCGAGCGGCTGCGCGCTGGGATGGCGCGCTTCTCCGTGCTGCGACGCGATCAGCGCACGGTCGAGCATCAGGTCAGGCCCGCCGCCGACTAGCGCGAAATCACCCCGCCCGGAAGACCGCTGTGGCGTTCGGGCCTTGGTCCCACGACCCCGCGTTGAAGGGGTGAAACGCGCGCAGGGCCTCCCGGTACGGGGTGACGAGCAGGTCGATGTAGCGCGTCAGCGCGACATCAAAAGGAAAGCGGCGGCGAAACTCGCCAGCGGTCACGCCCAGCACGGCGCGGAGGTGCCGCCCGAAGCTCTGGGGTGATGAGTAATCCATCCGATAAGCGACATCCGAGACCGCCAACCCGGGATTCTGAAAAAGGAAAGCGGCGTGCAGCAGACGCATGCCCGCGAGGTAACTCTTTGGTGACGGAATGGCGGCTCGATGAAAGCGCGACATCAACGTGCTGGGTCGCACTCGGAGATGTCGTGCCAAACCCCGGACCGTGCTGAGCGCCGGTGCGAGCCGCGCGATGGCTTCGAAGAAGAGCCGCGCCTCTTCGGATGGCTCACCGAGGGCAGGGACCAGGCGCGCGAGGATCCGCGTGGCAACCGGCGACGCCGGATGGCCAACGAGGTCCCGCAAGCGCCGCCATCCATCAGGCTCGGTGCAATCAACGGCCGTTCGCACACCGGTCGCGCCGAGCCGCAACAGTGTTTCGGTGGATTCGCGGTCGTGCCGCGAGACCAGCGCGACGGCCGGGATCGCCGGAAATTCACGCACGAACCGCGCGACCGCCGGGAGCGCCTCGCCGTGGCAGCGATGCACCGAAATGACCACCGCGTCGACGCGCCGGCGCCGGGCAACATGGAGAGCTTCACGCAGCGATTCGGCGTGCAGTGTGTGGAAGCAGCCGTCGCCCGCGGCGTCGATGCGCGAGCGTTCGGTGGCCGGAAGAACAGTGCAGACGGTGACCATGCACCGTCACGCTAATACGCGCCTATCAAACCTCGTTCACCGCGCCTGCACCGCGGCCACCCACCGGTGAATCCGCGCGTCGAGCACGTCGAGCGGTACCGCACCCGCGCCGAGCACCTGATCGTGGAACGCGCGAATATCGAATTTGCTGCCGAGGGTCGACGACGCGTACGCGCGCAGCTCTTTGATCTTCAGCTCGCCGATCTTGTAGGCGAGTGCCTGGCCGGGCCACACGATGTAGCGATCGACTTCCACGGTGATGTCGTGCTCGGTCTTCGCGGCATTGGCCTTGAAGTAGTCGATCGCCTGCTCGCGGGTCCACCCCATCGTATGGATACCGGTGTCGATGACGAGGCGGATCGCGCGCCACATCTCGTAGGTGAGCTGTCCGAATTTGCTGTAGGGATCGGTGTACAATCCGAGCTCACCGCCCAGGCTCTCACTGTAGAGACCCCACCCCTCGACAAATGCGGTGTAGCCGCCAAAGCGGCGAAATTCGGGAACGCCTTCGAGCTCCTCCCCCAGCGCGATCTGCAAGTGATGTCCCGGGACGGCTTCGTGGAGCGTCAACGCTTCCATCTCCCACCGCGGCCGCGCCGGCAGGTTGTAGGTGTTGACGAAATAGGTGCCGGCGCGATGGGCGAGCGGACTGCCGGGCTGATAATACGCCGTCGTTTGCGATCGCTCCGCATAGGAGGGAACCGGGCTCACGCCGTACGTCAGGCGGGGCAGGGTGCCGAACAAACGTACGAGCTCGGGATCGATCCGCTTCGTGAGATCACGTGAGGCGCGGAGCAAATCCTCGGGCGTCGTGAAGAAAAACCGCGGATCGGTGCGCAAAAACTGCACGAAGTCCGCGAACGTGCCCTTGAACCCGGTCGCCGCAATCACGCTGTCCATCTGCCCGCGAATGCGTTTCACCTCCGCGAGCCCCAGGGCGTGCATCTGCTCGGGGGTGAGATCGGTGGTGGTCCTCGAGCGCGCCTCAACGCGATACCAATCGAGTCCGTTGGGAAGATCGCGCATGCCGATCGTCTTGCGCGCTCCGAGGACGTACTTGTCACGCAGGAAGGCGCTCAGTTTCTGAAACGCCGGCGCAACGGAATCTCGATACGCGGCCACCGCGGCGGCGCGCAGGCGCTGCTGATCCGCGCCAGCGATTCCGGCGGGGAAATGGACAAACGCCTCGAGCATCGGACTGGTCAGCGGATCGGTGACAACGAGGCTTTGCGCCTGCGCCGGCACGTCTCGCAACGTGATCTGTGGAGGCGTGACCCCCGTGGCGAGCCCGCGCTCGAGCAGGGTGATCGTCTCGTTCACGAGCACGGGGAGGGCGCGCAGCCGGGCGATGATGTCTTCATACTCCTGCACCGTACCGGCGGGCATCTGCGCAATGATCGCTGGGACGTCCTGCTGCACGCCGCCAAGCTGATTGACCGGCATCAACTCGCCCGGGAAGCGGCTTTCGTCCAGCGCATCGATGGCATCGTGACGGAAGAGGTCGTAGTTGAGCTGGTCGTTGGCGCTGAGCTTGGTGCGATCGATGGCGCGCAATGCCGTCAGCGGATCGTTCAGCTCCCGTTTGCGCCGGGCGATCGCCTCGAGCGAGTAATCGGTCCAGCGCGCGTTTTGGCCCGGATATCCCACGGTCGTCGCCTCCTCGGGATACTCGTGCATCCTGTATGCCCAGTTTTGGGCGAGGAGCTGGTGCAGGCGGACGCTGTCCGGGGGAGGCACCGGCTGCTGCGCAAGAGAAGGAGCCGGGCAGAAAAGAGTCACGGCCAGCAGGGAACCGAACGCCGTACGCAGAGACATGCGCGGACTCCTTGTGATCGAAAAGGCTGGGTGCGAAGCTACCCGCGCCTCTGAAGGGACGCCAATGACCAACCGACGGCTCCTGATCGCGATGTCCACGATGATCGCGCTCCTGATGGTCGCCGGAGCGATCAGCTTCGTGCGCTACGTACGCAGCCACGCGCCTGACCCGCGACTCGTCGCCGTCGCGCCGTTCGACATCTTCGTACCGGGTCTCGAGCCGTGGCGCGTGCGTCTCGCGGTCGGCCTCACCGCCGCCATCAGCGCGCCGCTCGCCGCCGTGTCGCAGGACGTCGTGCGGGAACGGTGGCGCCCCCCTGGTCAGGCGCGGCCCGAAATCGCCGCGCTCGATCTGGCGCGACACACCAGCGCCACTCGCGCGATCTACGGACGCCTCGATCCCATTGCGGGAGGGCGCGATTCCGTGCGCGTGCAGATGATTGTCATCGACGCCGGCACAGGACGCGTGCAGCTCGTGTTCGACGCCCCTTGGGCAATCGCCGATCTCGAGCATCTCCCGCGCGCGCTCGCGCAACGCGTACGCTGATATAGCCTCCGCACGGCCCCCACCGTACGTTATCGTCGTGACCGATCCGTTTGCAGAATTGAACGCGGCACTCGCCGGCCACTACATCATCGATAGAGAGCTGGGTCGGGGCGGGATGGCGCGCGTCTATCTCGCGCGCGACGTGCGCCACGAGCGGTTCGTGGCCCTCAAGACGCTGCGCCCCGAGATCGCGATGGCGCTCGGCCGTGAGCGTTTTCTGCGGGAGATCAAGCTCGCCGCCCGCCTGCAACATCCCAACATTCTTCCGGTTTACGACTCGGGTGTAGCGGACGGCCTCCTGTTCTATGTGATGCCGTTCGTGGAAGGCGAATCCCTACGCGAGCGGCTGGAGCGGGAGCCGCAGCTGCCGCTCGATGACGCCCTCCAAATCGCGCGCGAGGTCGCCGATGCGCTGTCGTATGCGCACAGCCACGACGTTGTGCACCGCGACATCAAACCGGAGAACATCATGTTGTCCGGCGGCCACGCGATCGTTACCGACTTCGGGATTGCGCGGGCGGTGAGCGCGGCAGGCGGCGACAAGCTCACGGAGACGGGGCTCGCGATCGGCACGCCCGCGTACATGCCACCCGAGCAAGCAGCTGGGACGGGCCAGGTCGATCGCCGCAGCGACATTTATAGTCTCGCCTGCGTGTTGTACGAGACATTGGCGGGTCAGCCGCCGTTCACCGGCCCCACCGCGCAAGCCATCATGGCGCGACATTCGCTGGATTCCGTGCCACGGCTGAAAATTGTCCGCGAGGCGATCCCCGACGCGCTCGAGACCGTGATCGAGCGCGCCCTCGAGAAAGTGCCGGCCGATCGCTATCAGACAGCCGAGCAGTTTTCCAACGCACTCACGACCGCCAGCACTGGAAGGATCTCAAGGGTTACAGGGGGACGAAGGCCGACGCCGCCGGGGCGTCCACGCTGGCGCCGGCCGATCCCCGTGGCCGGCGGCCTGTTGCTCCTCGCGGCGCTCACCTGGCTCGTCATCGGTCGCCGTGGCCCGGCCCGACCATCCGGTACGGGCATGGACGTGCGCCGTGTCGCCGTCCTGTACTTTCAGGACCAGAGTCCCGACAGCTCGCTCGGCTATCTCGCTGCTGGTCTCACCGAAGGACTGATCCATCAGCTCGCCGAGGTCCGCTCTCTCGACGTCGTTTCGCGCAACGGCGTGCTGCCATATCGCAACGTCGATCTCCCGCGCGATGCTGATCTATTGCGGCGCGCGACCTTCGAGCAGCCCTCGGCGAATCTCCTTCAGATTCGCGATTCGCTCGCCGGCGAAGTCGCCCGCGTGCTGCGCGAGCGGCTCGGGGAGGAGGTGCGGCTGCGCGAAGAGCGCGCGGGGACGAGAAGCACCGAAGCATGGACGCGCGTGCAGCAGGCCGAGGCGATCCGCAAGGATGGGGAATCGCTCGCGCAGGCGGGGAAGATGGACAGCGCTATGGCGCTGTTCGCACGGACCGATTCGACGCTGGCGTCGGCGGAGCGAGCAGATCCAACGTGGATCGACCCAATCGTGTTGCGAGGCCAGCTCGTCGAACGTCGCGTACGGCTCACGCGCAACCCGGCCTTGATAGAGCAAGGCCTCGCACACACGGCGCGAGCGCTGGCAATCGCGCCTGAAGATCCTGGCGCCATCGAGCTCCGAGGGACCTTGCGCTATCGGCGTTGGCAGTTGGCCCGTCCTCCCAATCCGCAGCAGGCCGCCGCGCTGCTGGATGACGCCCGGAAAGACCTCGAGCGCGCGACGAATATGGAACCCACGCTCGCGAGCGCCTACGCCACGCTCAGCAGCCTGTACTACCAGACCAAGGATCTTCAGGGGGCGGCGTTGGCGGCGCGGCGGGCCTACGAAGAGGATGCCTACCTGACCAATGCCGCAGACATCCTGGGGCGGCTGTTCTTCACCTCATATGACCTCGACCAGCAGCGCCAGGCGCAGCGCTGGTGCCAGGAGGGCGTGCGGCGTTTCGCCCGGGACTTCCGTTTTCTCGAGTGCCAGCTCTACATGATGACCCGGCTGGAGGATCCGGATATTCCCCGCGCCTGGCGCCTGCTCGCCGGGATCGATTCGCTAGTGCCTGCACAACGCCGCCAGGTCATCCACCTCCGGGAACAGATGCTCGTGGCCGCTACCATAGCGCGCGCTGGCCTCAAGGACAGCGCGCACCAGGTGATTGAGCGCTCCCGCGGCACGCCGGAGCTCGACCCCGACCACGACCTCGTTGCCATGGAGGCCTTTGTCCGCACGCTACTCGGCGAGCAGGATGAAGCTATCCGCTTGCTACAGCGGTACGTAGCCGCCAACCCCGAGCACTCATTTCGCGTTGGGGGCGACATCTTCTGGTGGTGGTGGGACCTGCAAAAACACCCCGGTTTCCAAGCCTTGGCCCGCCCGCGATCGTGAGAGGGCCACTCATCCCACCGGACTAATTCCTCCGTTCGGTTTCACGTAAATCGCTTGACCGATCGACTAACCCCACTCCGCGTTTATATCCAACAGTGTGCGTCGTCCCTGATCTGCGGGTAACACTAGATCATCATTCTCCAGAGGCGTATGAAGTATCCGGCTATCCTCTCACTGTTGGTGATTGGCGTTGTTTCCTGTCACAGCGATCGGCCACTGCATCCCGGTCTGACTGCCGACATCTCTGATGCCACGCATGGGACCAACACCAACCAGTTCTTTTTCTGGCTGCCGCCGATAGTCAATCAGTCGGCGCCCGCGTCACAGGTGTTCTCCCAGCAACTCAGTCCCTTAGTACTGATCACGGACGAAGGGCCGGCGACGTCGCCCCTGGCTGTGTGCAATGTGCCTGGCACCGTGATTCGGATGTTTTCCGGATCGGACGTGACCGTCAGCGACGCCGCCTACCACGTCAACTGGCATACCGGACAGGACAACCTGAATCCGGATTGCAATTACCGCATCACCGTCAAGACGGCGGGAACGGTACTCGGTTTTGCGGACGTGGATGTCGCGAGCGGCGGCAACCAATTGAAGAACGTCAACACCGATCAGGATATCCCCCTGCTCGATGATCGCACGTTGCCGATCAAATTCTTCATCGGTGTCGGATCGCAATGCACTGCGGGCGTGGCCGACTGCGGTGAGGGGACGGCGCGGCCCGGCCAGAATACGACAATCGTCACCACGAGCGGACGGGCGGGAATATTTGTTCCGAATGGCGCCGTGACTGAAGAAACGACGATCAGCATCCAATCCGTCGACAACTTTGATGCTCAATGCATTCCCACGTTGCTGCAGCAATTCCCGGGCACGCCCGGCGGGTCGGACAATTCCTGTTACGACTATCACAAAGACACGCCGGGCAAGTTTGCGAGCCTCGTGACGATCGGGATCTGCCCCGAGACGCGGGCATTCGCTTTGGATCACCCCACGCTGGACCTGCTGCAAATCTTCCAGCTCGACGTCGTGAACGACCAACAGCTCATCAGAGCCCTCGACAACACGCCCGCTCCGTTCCTGCAGTGCGACCCGCATTTCTCGCCGTCGTTCGGATCGCGGCGGTCGGTGTTTGGCGATCTCGCGAACGCCCTCGGTCGTCTTATCGGCCCACGCCCGCTGTATGCGAGCAGCCGCACCACCATGTTCGATCTGGGTGCCGGCGGGAGCACGGATGGCTTCAGTCGCTTTACGTGGGCGCTCCCGGTAGCGGGCCTCATCAACTTCGATCTCGCTCCCGACGGCATCACCCAAATCCTCCCGGGGGCGGTCGTGAACTCGGCCTATTCACACCTCGGTGTCAGCTTCAGCCGCACCAGCGCGCTCGGTGCCTGTCCGGGGACCGCGGTCTACGCGAACTCTGACAACGGTCCGCTCGGGTTGGCGCAGCCGCAGAACAATGTCAGCGTTTGTCCGCAGGGCAGTCCGTCCGCCTTCAGTGAGGCCACAGCCGGCGCAATCGAGGCGCAGTTTACCGTGCCGGTCGCGCAGGTATGCATCGACGCGACACCAATCCTTCCGGCGGTGCCGGTTGGAGGTGTGCTCGAGGGCGCCTACCTGCAGGCGTTTGACGTGAACGGCGCAGCGCTCAGCCAGCTCGCCGCGACGGCTTCGCAGGTGACGCAAACGCTCTGCGTGCAGCACACGAACGGCGCGAACCAGGGCGACATCGCGGTCGTGCAGTTCGCGGGCGCGGCGACCATGCCCGCCATCTTCGACAACCTCTCGTTCTCGAGGATCGCGATCAGCCGCTAGCCCTTCCGCTTTGCTGCCAGGCCGCGCCTATTGTCGCGGGGAAGCTGCGAGGAGCGGACCTGGCTCGCGATCTTGTCGGCCGTGTGCGTGAATTGTTGGGCACGCGCTACACTGCAATCACCGCGGTCGCGCGCGGCGGCAACGCGACGCTGTTCGGCGCCTACGATCAGCAAGGCCAGCAGGTGGCAATCAAGGTGCTCCATCCGGAGCTCGCGGTCTCGGTCGCCGCCGATCGCTTTCTGCGCGAGATTCGCTACGCCTCGCAGCTGCATCATCCGCACATCGCGCCGCTGATCGATTCGGGCGAGAGCGATTACCTGCTCTGGTTCGTCATGCCATACGTTGCGGGCGAGACGCTCCGGCAGGTGCTCCGCCGCGAGCGAATGCTGCCCATCGACCGAGCCGTCCGGCTCGCCACCGAGGTGCTCGACGCACTGGGCCACGCGCACGAGCGCGGCCTGGCGCATCGCGACATCAAACCGGACAACATCGTCTGTTCGGCGTCCGGCGAGGGCGCCGTGCTCGTGGACTTCGGGATCGCGCGCGCGATTGCGAGCTCAGGCGAGGACCGTGTGACGCGCAGCGGTTTCGTCGTCGGAACCGAGGAATACATGAGTCCCGAGCAGGCAGGCGGCTCGCCCGACATCGACGGCCGGACCGATCTCTATTCGCTGGGCGTGGTGCTCTTCGAGGCGTTGGTGGGCCGGCCGCCCTTTTCGGCGGCCAGTGCGGCGGCGGTGCTCGACATGCAGCAGCACGCACCGCCACCAGATCTCCGCAAGCTGAGACGCGACGTGCCTCGCGCGCTGAGCGACACCGTCATGAAGTCGCTCTCCAAAGCACGCGAGGCACGCTGGCAAACCGCGTTCGACATGCGACAGGCGTTGCTGCCGTATGCGGCCGCCATGTCGTAGCGTTCAGGGCTTCCGCGCAACGCTACTGGGCGTGCTGAGCAGATCACCGACATGGGTGCGAATTCCCACCGGCATGTAGGGTGACCGCAGGAGCGTTTGGACCTGCTTGAGACGGTCAGACATGTCGACGCCGCGCCCAGCCTGACCGTTGACCCAGGCGGAGTAGTAGAGGGCCAGCGCCTGCACCGGCAGATCGCCCGCCCGCGCGGCCTCGTCGGCCAACTGATCGAGCACACGCGCCGCACGGTTCAACTGACCGTCGTGGAACCACGTGTTCGCAAGCCGCCACATCGAGAGACTCGGCAGATGGCCTTCCTGACGCGCAATGTCAGCAGCCGCGAGGTACTGCTCTGCGGCCTGCGCAAAGGTGACCGAGCCGTTCCGACCGTCGCCGCGTTCGATGCGCGCCCGCACCGCCGAGGTAAGCTCGCCTTCC
>Ga0209160_1000273_pt1 | contig 40590 bp, 41 predicted proteins | sample GraSoiAngelo_153_FD_186167 | JGI IMG/M metagenome (GOLD analysis project Ga0209160, IMG submission 186167) | Grasslands soil microbial communities from the Angelo Coastal Reserve, California, USA - 14_1009_12_40cm (SPAdes) (version 2) | ecosystem: Environmental > Terrestrial > Soil > Grasslands ...
TAACGCCGCCGCGAATTCCTTCACGACCTGTTCGATCGCCTCACCCATCGGAACCTCTAACCTTCAAACAGCGAGCTGACCGACTGCTCGCTGTGTATGTAACGAATCGCCTTCGACAAAAGCTCGCCCACCGACAGCACGCACAGCGACGCAAACCTCTTCGCCGGCGGAATCATCACTGTATCAGTGACTGTTACTTCCGTAATCGGCGCCTTCGAGAGCCTTTCTACCGCCGGTCCCGAAAGCAGCGCGTGTGTTGCACAGACGTACACATCGCGCGCACCGAGATCCTTCAGAGCCTTTGCTGCTTCAGAGACCGTGCCCGCGGTGTCGATCATATCGTCCGCAAGCAAGCAGTCTTTGCCTTCAACTTCACCGACGACGTTGACGACTTCAGACACGTTCGGCTGCGGCCGTCGCTTGTCGATGATTGCCAGAGACCCATTCAGTCTCTTGGCGAATCCCCTCGCCATCTTGGCCGATCCCACGTCGGGTGCCACGACCACGAGCTCGTGCAAACTCTTCTTTCGATAATGCGAAACGAACACCGGCGCCGCGTACAGGTGATCTACCGGAACATCGAAGAACCCCTGCAGCTGGTGCTGGTGGAAATCAATTCCCAGAACCCGGTTGGCGCCGGCAGTCGTGATCATGTTCGCGAGCAGCTTGGCGCCGATTGCAACGCGAGGCTGGTCCTTCCGGTCCTGCCTCGAGTATCCGTAGTAAGGCATCACGCATGTTATCCGCGCGGCTGACGCCCTTCGTGCCGCGTCGATCAGGAGCAGGAGCTCCATGATGTTGTCGGCCGGCGGATTCGTCGGCTGCACGATGAAAACGTCATTGCCTCTGACATTTTCATCGATTCGCACGAAGATCTCGCCGTCGGCGAAGCGGTTGACCGTCGTCCTGCAGAACGGAACATCCAGCATTCGCGCGATCTCAACGCACAGTTCCGGGTTCCCGGGCCCGGCGATGAGCTTGAAGCCATGAGCGGGTACGGACAATCCGTCCATGCAGCCTTACAAGTTAAGAGGGCAAAGGACTTAGATCAATTGCCCCTGGTGGATTCGAACCACCATTACCGGATCCAAAGACCGATGTCCTGCCATTGGACGAAGGGGCAGCGGAGAGCGAAAGCTAGTCCAGAACCTCCACAGGGACAACGCTCTCAGCGGTACGCGTGATGATCCTTTTCGTCCCTCTTGGAACGATAAGTCGCGGCGGCGGAGTCTTGCTACCGATCCTTCGGACAGTGATGCCGGGAATCTTAAAAATCGTCGACCCGGATCCGCTCATTCTGTAGAACAGCCCGTACCGATCGCCGCGGCCTAGCAGGGTGTCGATCTCGGGATAACGAGGGCGCAACACTGCCTCGAAATCATTAACCGAATGCCTGGCTGCAGACTCCCAATCGGCAAACATTTCCGCGGTGAGATCCGGCTTTCCGGTGCCTTTCTCGCCGCGCACACGGTCGAGAAGCGCGTACGCTTCGCCGGTATCGATGCCAAACGGTGGCAGGAATAGATGAATGTCTCGTGGCGGCAACGGACTGATTTGCAGCAGCTTCTCCCCGCGTCCCCAGCCAATTGCCATCATGAAGTCGCTGACGAGAAAGGGCACGTCAGAGCCGAGGCGCAGGGCAAGCTCGCCGAGTCGCGCCGATGGTAGCGGTTTGTCGGCGAGTGTGTTGAGGATACGAAGAACTGCTGCCGCATCGGCGCTGCCGCCGCCGAGCCCGCCGCCAATCGGAATTCGCTTTTTGATTACGATCTCGAATCCGTGCGGCCAGCCGGTTTCCTCCGAGTACAACGCTGCGGCGCGGTAAGCCAGGTTTTCTTCCTCCGGCTGATCGCGCATCACGCCGCACCGTAGCGTCCGTGCCTTTTCGCGAATGTGCACGCGAACATCGTCGCCGAGTGCGATACGGAGGAAGACCGTCTCAATCGAATGAAAGCCGTCCGACAACTTTCCCAGTACGCGCAGCGAGAGATTGATCTTCGCCTGCGCGAGAGTCCTCCCCGCACCCAGGCTCATGCTGCGGCGTCAGTCGAAGGCTGCAGGTCGCGCAGTCTCACTCCAAGTCGGGTGAAGTAGTACGCGCCAATGAGTGTGATGGGGATGAACGAAAAGAGGTGGTATCCGATCGCCCAGGTCGCCGCCTGCTCCTGACTGACCCCGTAAACCGCCAACCCCTGCACGGACATGTACTCGAAGACGCCGAAGAATCCGGGGAGTGCCGGGACCGCCGTTCCCAAAGCAATGAATGCTTGAAGAAAGAATGCGGCGGAGAACGGTGCGCTGATGCCCACGGCTTTGAACGAGAGCCAGAATCCAGCGGCATTCAATAGCCAGTGCGCGAGCGTCCAGGCGAGCACAGCCAGGAATCGTCCCGGCTGCCTTAAGACGCTCAGCCCCTCGACGAACGTCTGTAGAACGCGACGGCCGCGATCCTCCACCGCAGGTGATACGCGCCGCGCGAAGAGCTCGAACAGCCGCAAGAGCTGAGTGGGGAAGAAGACGAGGGCGTAGAGTCCGGCGAGCAGAACGAACACCAGGGTTCCTGCGCCCGTGGCAAAGGAGCTCAGTGGCCGTCCCGCCAGCGTATCACTGGCCGAGAGTGCTGGGTCGAGCAGCGCTGATAGAGCGAGAAGGAGAAGCACGACGGCGTCGAACAATCGATCCACCGCGAGGGAAGCCAGCGAAGTCGCGAAAGGAACCGGTGATTCCCGAGTAAGGGCGTAAGCTCTGGCAATTTCTCCGGCCCGTGCTGGAACGACGTTGTTCACCATCATCCCGATCGCGGTTGCGCGCCAAAGCGCGCCCAAGGGAAGCTTACCCGCGACCGGCTCCAGAATTGTCTGCCAGCGGCGCGCGCGCAGACCGAAAATCGCAGTGGCGCAAAAGGTGGCGGCCGCGAAGAGAAATGGGTCAGCGTGTGCAAGGCGGTCCGCTACTTCACCCGGCGAAACTCCGTGCAACGTCCAGTAGATGAGTGCCGCGCTCAGCACTGCTCCGAGTGCCGCGCGCCATCCTGGCCGCAATGCCTACTCTGCCGAAGCGAGCTCCACCAGATCGACGAGCTCGTCCACGAGCGCCCGTGTCGGCGGAGTTCCGCTCTTCTTCAGTGCGCGACGAATCTCGGCGGCGCGGTCGATGGCGCGCTGACCGCGGTATAACAGCTCCTGAATTGGGACGAGCTCGCTGGCGGGCGGCTGTGGACCCGAGTGCCGTGACTCCAGCGATCGCATCGTGGCCAGGCTCGAGTTCAAAACGTCCTTCAGCTCCTGACCACGGGGCGGGGTCTGCCCTCGCGGTGGCGTCTGGCCGCGCGGCGGCGTCGAATCTACTTCCGACGCCGCCTTCGGAGCGCTTTTCACCTCGGGGGACAAAGTTCCCGGCCCGATGCCTCCACCCTGTTCCCGCAGTTGCTGCTCGTAGTGTGTCCGCGGATTAGGCGCGACGTAGACGATGTGCTGGCCGCCGTCGTTGTAGAAAAGCTGGGAGATTGGAACGATGACGTCCTCGCGTCGTTCTTCGCGGGCGGGTCCAAAGCGGGCGAGCCGGTTCACGCTTTCTTCGACGCGCGCGTCTTGTGCCGGCCCCCAGTTGCGCACCGATCTCACCAGCAGCTTGAGATCTTCGACCGCCCCGATCAGGGCACGCTGAAGCTCTGGCTCCCAGGAGGTAGCGCCTTGCACGATTCCGATGGCAATGCGCTCGACGCTGGCGGCAAGCCGCGCCAACTCGGCCGCCTTGGCCATCGTCGCGCTGCCGCGTAATCCGCGCGCCGCCGCGACAAACTGGGTTGCTTCGGGCGACTGCATTCCCTGCTTGTTGGCCATCGCTTCTAGACGCGCGAGGTATTCCGTCGCCTCGAGCGAGAAGAAATCGAGCAGCCGGCCCGGCATCGTCATCAGCGCGTTCTCCAGTTCACATCCGAAAGGTGGGCGGTCACGCACCCGCAGTCAAAACCTCGTCACATTATGACGAGCGAGCGGCGCGCATCGCTTCGTGCATCTCCTTCACCGCCCGTTCGAGGCCGATGAAGACAGCCCTGCTTATGATCGCGTGACCGATGTTCAGCTCCTCGATCTCCGGGATCGAGGCGACCGGTCCGACGTTAGCCACAGTGAGCCCATGCCCGGCGTGGACGGCGATGCCCAGGTCCGCACCGCGGCGCGCGCAGTCGCGCAACGCCTCGAGTGCAGCGCCTTCGCCGGGATGGTGCGAGTACGTTCCTGTGTGCAGCTCGATCGCCGGCACGCCGAGTTTTTTGGACTGCTCAACGGCGGCCCGCGTCGGGTCGATGAAAAGACTGACACGGATGCCGGCATCGGTCAGCGAATCGATGGCGTTTTGAATGCGAGCCGGCTCACTGATTATGTCCAGCCCGCCCTCGGTCGTTATCTCCTCGCGACGCTCCGGCACAAGCGTCACCTGCTGCGGTTTGAGGCGACGCGCGATCTCGAGCATCTCGGCGACGCACGCCATTTCGAGATTGAAATACGTCCGCACGTTTTTTTTCAACCGCTCGACATCCAGGTCCTGAATGTGGCGCCGGTCCTCGCGGAGATGCGCAGTGATGCCGTCCGCACCGGCGGCTTCGCACGCCTTTGCCGCAGCAACGGGGTCCGGCTCAGCTGCACGACGAGCCTGCCGCAGCGTGGCGACGTGGTCAATATTGACGTAGAGGCGTTGTTGCTTTGCCCGCATTTTCGGCGTCCCTAATTCGTAGCTCTAAATCCAGTGGAGAATTCTATCGTGTCGTTCAGAAAAGTTGCTGGTTTACTTCTGCTTGGCGCCTGTTCGAGCGCCACGCAACGAAACGGCGGCCAGCTCACCGGTGCCAATGCGCCGCAAGTCGCCACCGAGCAGTTTCTCCGTGCGGCGAATGCCGGCGACTTGCAGGCGATGTCCACCCAGTGGGGAACCAAGGATGGACCGGCCCGCGAAACGATGGACCGGACGCAGCTGGAAAAGCGTCTGACGATCCTCGCCTGTTACTTCAAGCACGACAGTGAGCGGGTCGTCGGAGAAGCGCCGGGCGCGGGCGGTCGGCGCGACGTCCGCGTCGAGCTCAGAAAGGGAAACATCATCCGCCAGACCACTTTCTATACGATCAAGGGACCGGGTGACAGGTGGTACGTGGAGAACATGGACCTCGCCGCGGTGCGTGATTTCTGCGGCAATTCGGGAACGAGCGGGCGCTAGCTCTCGGCAGCTAGTGATCTGAAAGCTCGACCAGCACCCCGCCCGTCGATCTGGGGTGCAAAAACGCTATTCGCTTTCCCTCGGCGCCAATGCGTGGCTGCTCGTCGATGAGCTGAATTCCGGCACGCCGGCAACGCTCCAGTGTGGCGTCGAGGTCGTCGACCGAAAAGCAAATGTGATGAATCCCTGGTCCGCGCTTCGCTACGAAGCGCGCGATCGGGGATTTCCCGTCTTCGGCTTCGAGCAGCTCGACCAGCGGCTCCCCGGCGTTGAACCCGACGATGCGCGCGCCATCGGCGTCGTCGAGATCAACTTCGCGTAATCCAAGGACGTCGCGGAAGAACGGCAGGATCGCCGCGAGGGCTTCTACTGCGATGCCAATGTGCGAGACCCGCGTGCCGCGCGGGGTTGATGGGGTCATTAAATTTATTGGCAAGGGGGCAACGTCCCCGCAGTAAACTAAACGACGAAGCCCCGCGGGGTATCCTGCGGTTGGAGATTACAAAATGTCGAATGCTCTTGAAGTGAACGATTCCGATTTCGAGACCCAGATTGAGCAGCACAAGGGCCTCGCCGTCGTGGATTTTTGGGCGACATGGTGTGCACCATGCCGCATGGTGGGCCCCGTTCTGGACCAGCTTGCGGTTGAATACGAAGGCAAAGCAAAAGTCGCGAAAGTAGACGTCGACCTGAACATCAAGACTTCCACGAAGTTCAATGTTCGCTCGATTCCAGCGATTCTGTTCTTCAAGGACGGCAAGCTCGTCGATCAGGTGATCGGGTTTGTCGGCAAGCCGGCTCTCGCGGAGAAGTTCAAGCAACACGCCGCCTAACGGGCAGAGTCTGTCGCCCACGGGTTTGTGAGCCCCGCGAAAGCGGTCGCACCGGGAGCTGCAGGAACTCTCTATCTGGTCAGTACTCCCATCGGCAATCTGGGAGACATGTCATATCGCGCGGTCGAGGTCCTTACCTCGGCCGCGCTTGTCATTGCGGAAGACACTCGCCATTCGCGCCGCCTCCTGGATCATTATCGGATCCCGACGCCGTTGAGCTCCTACCACGAGCACAACGAGGCGAAGGAGACACCGAGATTGATTGCGCGTCTCCGGGCCGGCGATTCGATCGCTCTGATTTCTGACGCCGGGACGCCGCTCATCTCGGATCCCGGATCGCGGCTCGTTGCGGCTGCGCTCGAGGCAAACATCCCTGTGGTACCGATTCCAGGTCCGTCATCGGTAATGGCGGCACTCGTCGCGTCGGGAATGCCGCTCGACCGGTTTGCCTTCTACGGCTTTCTCCCCCGCAAGGGCCGGGAGCGGACTGAGATCATCGATGAAATAGTCGGCTCGCGGTCCACCGTTGTTCTGTTCGAAGCACCGAGTCGAGTTGGCGCGACGCTCGAGACGCTGGCGCAGGCCGGCGCTGGTGAGCGCGCCGCGGTCGTCGCGCGCGAGCTGACGAAACAGTTCGAGGAATTCAGGCGTGGCAGCGTCGGAGAGTTGGCCACCCTTTACAGCGAGGTGGATCCGAAGGGCGAAGTCGTGCTCGTCATCGCCGGGGCGGAGGCGCCCGCTGTATCCGAGGCAGAGCTCAACGACGCCGCAAAAAAACTCAAGGCATCCGGCAAGCGCCCGCGTGAAATAATGAATCATCTCGTCGGCGCACTGGGCGCCCCGCGCAATCTCGCCTACAGAATCGCACACGAGGGCTGAGATCCGTGCTTACTCGCGTTCGAGGCAACTTCACGACTCCAGGGGTGACCAACTAAGATGCCCGCAATAAGATCGCGTCCCGGAAAAATCGTTTGCGTCGGTCGCAACTATCCGGAGCACGCGAAGGAGCTCGGCAATGAGGTTCCGAAGGAGCCGCTAATTTTTCTTAAGCCCCCGTCGAGCGTGGTGTGGCAAGGGGAAACCATCGTTCTTCCCTCCGCCTCCAGGCGAGTCGAATACGAAGGCGAGATTGGCGTCGTTGTAGGGCGCTCGATGACTCGCGTGTCTGAAAACGATGTAACGAGCGGAATTCGGTCGATCATAGCTGTCAACGATGTGACAGCCCGTGACCTGCAAAAAAGCGATTCACAATGGACTAGAGCGAAGGGATTTGATACCTTTTGTCCTCTGGGAGAGGAGTCATCAGAGCTTCCGGACCTCGACAGTTTGACTGTCGTAACTCGAGTTAACGGTGTCGAGCGACAGCGAGGGAAAAGCAGCGAGATGGTCTTCTCGATCCCGTCCCTCCTCGCCTACATCTCGCGGATCATGACGTTGGAGCCAGGGGATCTTGTTGCGACCGGAACGCCGTCAGGCGTTGGGCCGCTAGTCTCCGGGGACATCGTTGAGATCGAGATCCCAGGCGTAAGTCGCGTAAGCAACCCCGTTCAAGAGGACCAATAGTGCCCGCCTACACCGATCGTCTGCTCAGCCTCCCTGAATACCCGCTTGCCGGAATTCCTGAAAAGAAGCGCGAGCTCATCGCTCGTGGAGTCGATGTCATCGACCTTGGAGCCGGTGATGCTGATCTCTCGCCGCCCCCCGCCGTAATCGAGCGCATCTCGGAAGCTGTGCGTATACCTACCATGAGCCGTTATGGATTCGCTCTTGGCCTCGTGGAGTTTCGCGAAGCAGTCGCGAGATTCATGAAGCGCCGCTTCGGCCAGGATTTCCATCCGATCAGGGAAATCGTCCCTCTAATTGGGTCGAAGGAAGGGCTTTCTCACCTCGCGCTCGCCTATGCGACGAGAGGTGATTACACCATTTTGCCCGAGCCGGGCTACAACTCATACGTAGGCGGAACACTGCTGGCCGAAGCGACACCCTACAAGTACGCACTGCGACCGGAAAATGGATTTCTGATCGACCTGGACAGGGTTCCTGGCGACGTGCTCAAGAAGGCAAAGATTCTTTACCTGAACTATCCGAACAATCCGACCTCCGCCATTGCTCCGAAGGAGTATCTCGAAGAAATGGTTCGGCGCTGCAAGGAACTCGATATCCTGCTGGTGTATGACAACGCCTACTCCGAGCTCGCCTACGACGGATACGTGCCTCCGAGCATCTTCGAAATCGAGGGCGCACGCGACATCGCGATAGAGTTCCACTCGATGTCCAAGACGTACAACATGACTGGTTGGCGTTGCGGGTGGGCGTGCGGGAAGCAGGAGTTCGTTGGTGCTGTGGCGAAGGTGAAGTCATTCATCGATACCGGGACTTTCATGGCAATTCAGGCAGCCGCGGCAACCGCTCTGGACAAATGCGCCGACTGGATACCGTCGAATGTGGCGGAGTTCCAGCGACGCCGCGATGCGGCCGTCGAGTCGTTTTCCGAGGCCGGATTTTCCGTCGCCAGCCCCAAGGCTACGATGTACATCTGGTGCCCACTGCCGAAGAACATTCCGAGTGCGATCTTCGGAGAGAGACTTCTGCAGGACGAGGGCGTAGTCGTGCTTCCCGGCTCGGCGTTCGGTCCCGGCGGCGAAGGATTTTTCCGGGTGTCGTTCATCACGTCCCCCGAGCGACTGCGTGAAGCCGCAACTCGCGCTGGGCGCGTGTTGAAGCGCTTGCAGGCACAATCGGGCGTAGAGACCCGAAGCGCTGCGCGTCAGGAAGAGCGACAAGGGATGGCGCGCGCCTGATGATTTTCCGCCGCGTCGCGTCGCAGACCGAAGCCACGAGGAAAAGGCTATCCACGCCTTTTCTCGTGTCACTCGGGGTGCACGTCGTCGTGGCGATCGCCTTCATGCGCATGCTGATTCTGAACGGGGAGTTTCCGACTTCTGAGAGACGCGCGGCGGTTCCGCAGGAGCGCGTGGGATTTGTGCGAGTTGGGCAACCAAGCACCAAGCCAACGGTCGGACGGGTCGGCGGCGACGGACGTCCCGCGCAGTCGCGCGCGATACACGTCGTCGCGCCGAAGTCGATTCCAACAACCATCCCGGCGCCGGTGCCAACGACCGCCAAGCCGACCGAAGAAGGAGGGAACGGCCCGCTGGTTGGTGCTGGCGGACCGGTGCGTGGCATTCGGCCCTCGTATTCAGATGGCAGACTCTGGACGCCACCGTCAGGCGTCGTCGCGCCGCCAAAAACGGTAGCACAGACTATCGATAGTCTGATCGCCGATGCCATCGCGCCCTACAACGATTCAGTGGCTGCGGCCGCGCACCGCCGGGATCCGACGGATTGGACGATCGAAAAGGGCGGCTACAAGTGGGGAATCGATCGCAAAGCGATCAGGCTCGGCCCGGTATCGATTCCCACGGCCCTGCTGGCGATGCTGCCGCTCAATCTGCAGGGCAATCCCACGACGATGGAGCGTGACCGCACGTTCGCCGCCATGAACCGCGATATCTCCTGGCACGCGCAGCAAGCGATCAACGAGGCTGACTTCATGAAGGCAGTTCGTGGCATCCGCGAGCGGAAAGAGCGCGAGCGCGCGGCTGCTCAGGCCGCATCTTCGGGGAGAGACGGCTCAGGGGACCAAAACCCACACAACTAGCGGGCGGAAGGCAGTTATGAGAACTGTGCGAATCCGACTGTATTCCCGCCTGGTTCCCGAACGTAAATCTCTGTACTCCCGTAGAACGTATCGTGGCGAGGCTTGACTACTGGCGCACCCGCCAGCGATTCCTCGACGCTATCGAGATCGGCGACGGTGATGAAAAGCGCAACCGAATGACCCATGAGGTCATGCGCGGCGCTCGGATCCTCGCTCACCACACTCGCTCTTGTCTGGTACATGATCTCGATTCCGCCTTTCTGGACGCTGGCGAAGATCAACTTGCCGTCGGTGTCGGGAACCTGGTTGTTGACCTCGAAGCCGAGTCTGTCAGTCCAGAACTTGATGCACGGCTCGACGGCGTCCACGATGAGGACGGGCGTGAGTTGCTTTAAAGTCGGGGAAGGCGCGTTCGGATCCTTCGCTTCAGCCATGGTCACCTCGATGTGGCCACCCACCATAACAAAAAAACGGCCGGCCTGCGAGGCCGACCGTCATGATTTCAAAGTTGAGTCGCGCTACGACGGGATCGAGTTACCACCCTGGTTCGCGTCGAAGCCGGGCCGAAACACCCCGCAGATGACGCCCAGAATGCCGAAATCGGTGCTCGCCTGCACAGGGATATCCCGGTCGGCAGGATTCGCTGCTTCGAGCACGACCGTGCCGTTGCGCCTCGAGTAGGTCTTTACCGCCGCTTCCTCTCCGAGCCGCGCCGCTACGATGTCGTTATCGTGGGGCTCCTGACGCGGATTCACCATCACGTAATCGCCATCATTGATGCAGCGGCCGACCATGCTGTCGCCCTTTACCTTCAGGAAAAAGACTTCGTCCGATGGAACGAAGCGGCGGTCGATCGTGATGAATCCGCTGCGGTGCTCCGGAAGAAGTGCCGGCTCGCCAGCGTGGATCTTTCCATAGAAGGGGACCGGCTGGGTACGAAGAGCGGCACCGAATCCGAGCAGATTTACCCCGCGCGATCTCGCCGGGTCTCTTTCGATGTAGCCCTTTTTCGCGAGCGACTGAAGCAGGTCCGAGACAGTCTTCGTCGACTTGATCTTGAACTGCTTGCCGATGTCTCGAATGCTCGGCTGGTAGGTATTCTCGGCGGTGAAGTCGAGAAGGTAGTGGTATACCGAGCTCTCGAGCTTCGTTAACTGCTCGGCCATCTGTGTTTCCCTGAAAATGGCGATTCTTCGCCCGTCGTTATATAGGTGTCAGTTACTAATCTGTGTACGAAAGCGTACCTGGTCAACAGTTTCGTTGACTCAGCAATTCGTTAGACGGCGAGCGCGGAAATCGCCTTGTCGATGCGTTTCAGCGAGAGGTCTCGTCCCATCTGGACCAGCATCTCGAAGATTCCTGGACTCACAGTAAGACCAGTTAGCGCCACCCTGAGCGGTTGAAAGACCTTTCCGGCCGCGATCCCTCGCTGTTCGGCGAGGGCACGCAACGAGGCTTCGAGTGACTCCGTCTTCCAATCGGAAACCTTGGCCAGCGCGTCTCTCGTTGCCTGTAGGAGCGCCGATGCCTCCGCCGGATCCTTCCAGTTTTTCGCAACGGCAGCGGGGTCGTACTCGATCTCTTCGAGAAAATACGGACCCGCCTGGCGCACGATATCGTCGATGGTACGTGATCGCACACGAAGCAGGTCGAGCAATCTGAGATACCAATCGCGACGCTCGACGAGCTCTTCTTCGGTTGCCAGCCGCGCCGTCACGATCGCTGGAGTCACGCGCGGCTCGAGCTCCTCGAGCGGAATCATCGACAGATGCTGTCCGTTCATCCACTCGAGTTTCTTCGGATCGAAGATCGCTGCTTTTTTCTGAAGGCCTTCGACGCTGAAGAGCTCGATCATCTCAGGCACCGTCATTATTTCCCGATCGCCGCCGGGCGACCACCCGAGCAGCGCCAGAAAGTTCAGCATCGCGCCGGGAAGGAGACCGTAGTGCTGATAATCGCCGACCGCGGTAGCGCCGTGACGCTTGCTCAATTTCTTGCCGTCGAGTCCGTGAATCATCGGCAGGTGCGCGAACGTCGGCAACGGAGCGCCGAGTGCGCGATAGAGCTGAATCTGCTTCGGGGTGTTCGAGATGTGATCGTCACCGCGCATTACGATGCTGATTTCCATCGCGATGTCGTCCGAAACGACGGCCATGTTATAGATCGGTGTCCCGTCGGAGCGAAGGATCACGAAATCATCGATGTCCTTGTTGGGGAATTCAATCCGGTCGTGGACCAGGTCATCCCAGGCTGTAGTTCCCTCCGGCACTCTGAAGCGGACGACGAACGGCATCCCGGCAGCGACGCGACGCGCGACTTCTTCGGGTGGAAGCCGGTCGCAGCGGCGGTCGTACTTGAAGGCCTCCTTGCGCGACTCTGCCTCACGACGCCGCTCGTCCAGCTCGGCGGGCGTGCAGAAACAGCGATAGGCACTGCCGTTCTCCTGCAGGCGACGCGCGTCCGCCTGGTGTCGCGCCAGATTCGCACCCTGGTAGACGACGCCGTCGTCCCAATGCAGGCCAAGCCATTCCATGCCCTCGAAAATGGCGCGGGTGCTCTCGTCGGTGCTGCGCGACTTGTCGGTGTCCTCGATGCGGAGAAGAAACTCTCCACCGAACTTCTTCGCGTAGAGCCAGTTGAAGAGCGCCGTGCGCGCGCCACCGACGTGCAAGTATCCAGTCGGAGAGGGCGCAAAGCGAAGTCTGGGTTTGGTTGCGTTGATCATCGGGCGAAGCGGTAATGCAAAGCGGGTCCACACACGCTGCGCGGACCCGCCGAGCGGAGAGAGAGGGATTCGAACCCTCGATACGCGTTTCCACGTATGCCGGTTTAGCAAACCGGTGCCTTCAGCCTCTCGGCCATCTCTCCGGGAGAGTTTCGGAAGTTATTGGCGGCGAGATTGTTCTACAACCCATCATCTGGCGATTTCCCTCACGCGCGTGCATCAATTCGAGTAATGGACTCGCTGGAGGGTGGTATGTCGTTGCGGTTTGCTCGCTCACTAACCACGCTGGGTTTGGTCGCGGCCGCGTCGCCGCTCGTCGTTGTCGAATATCAGATACCGCGCGACAGAGCCTTTCCGCACGACCCCGCCGTTGGGCGGGACGGCATCGTCTGGTACACGGATCAGCAGAACAGCTTCATCGGGCGGCTAGATCCGGCGACAGGAAAGATCACCGACTATCCAACGCCGACTCCAGCGTCTGGTCCGCACGGAATCGTCGTCGCTCCCGATGGCGCGGTGTGGTATACCGCGCAACGGATTGCCAAGCTTGGGCGCCTCGATCCAAGGACTGGTCACATCGAAGAGTTTTCGCTTCCCGCAGCCGCACGCGACCCGCACACGCCGCTGATTCGCAAAGGGATGGTGTGGTTCACGGTTCAACAGAGCGGCGTCTATGGCAGGTTCGATCCGCGCACGCGCGAGGCAAAGGTGTGGACGGTGCCGACCAGCGGGGCGCTTCCTTACGGAATGGTGAACGCTCCTGACGGTTCCATCTGGGTGGCTTTATTCGGCACCAACAAGCTCGGACACATTGATGGCGAGACCGGCGAGCTGCGCGAGATCACTTTGCCTGAAAGCGGTGCCCGTCCGCGGCGGCTCGTCGTCGATGAGGCGGGAATGGTATGGTACAGCGATTACGCGCGGGGATATCTGGGCTCGTACAATCCAAAGTCGGGCGCGTTCAAGGAGTATCTCTCGCCGGGCGGCGCGAAGTCCGCGCCCTACGGCATCGCAATCGCACCCGACGGGAGGATTTTTTACGACGAGGCGCGTTCAGGCGTTATCGTCGCGTTCGATCGAAAGACCGGGAAGACGGAAACCACAAAAATTCCCACTCCTGGATCGATCGTGCGAAATATGTCGGTCGACAGCACGCGGAGCAGATTGTGGTTGGCCTTGAGTGGTACGGGCCGTATTGGAAAAATCGATCTCAAGTGATTGCATTGACCAGCAGCGATGCTGCTGAGCGCGGGCGCGGCCGGTTGCTCTGCTGATTTCAGCTTGCTAGCTTCGGCGTCCCAATCCGTTCGGCCAGACGAACGCAGCATCGTGGTTGACACCGAGGCAACTAAATGAATCGTTCAGAGCGCCCTGTCGCCTTCCTCGTCGCTTTTCTGATCGCCATCCCGGCAATTCAGCTGCGGGCGCAAACCTCAGCGCCGCCGGGCCCCTCGCTTGACATGCCGCCGTCCGCCACGCGGCCGGGTCGCAATCCGAGTCAACCGATCGACGAGGAGTACACGCGGAAAATTCACGAGTACACGACGGAGCCGTTCTTTCTGTCTCCGCTGGTGGATTATCTCCCCGCTTCGTCGACTGTGCCGACACCGAAAACTGTCCTGGGGGACATTGCTGGCGCTCGCAACAACCTGCCGTACTCGAAGGAGGTCTACGCTTACATGCGCATGCTCGCCAAAGCGACTCCGCGGGTGAAAGTGTATTCGATCGGCACCTCCGAAGAAGGCCGGGAGATGATTGCGGTCGCGGTCGCGTCGGACTCGTTGATGGCGAATCTCGAGGAGAACAAGGCGAATCTGGCGAAGCTGGCTGATCCGCGCTCGATCGGAATGGAGGATGCGGAAGCAGCGCGACTCGTCACACGGACGACTCCGGTTTATTACATCACAGGCACCATCCACTCACCGGAATCGGGCGCACCAACCGCGCTGATGGAGCTGGCCTACAGGTTGGCCGTCGACGAGAGCCCCTACATCAAGAACATTCGCGACCACCTGATCACGCTCATCACTCCCGTCGTGGAGGTAGATGGTCGCGATCGCGAGGTCGACCTGTTCCGCTGGCACATGGCCCATCCCGGAGAGACGGCGCCGCCGCTCCTTTATTGGGGACACTACGTCGCGCACGACAACAACCGCGACGCGATGGCGATGACCCTCAGGCTGTCGGAAAATGTCCTCAATACCTACGTCGACTGGAAAGCGCAGGTACTGCACGACCTGCACGAGTCCGTGCCGTACCTCTACGACAATACCGTCGGTGATGGGCCATACAACGCGTGGCTCGATCCGCTGCTGACGAACGAGTGGCAGATGATCGGGTGGAACAACGTGCAGGAGATGACGCGAATGGGAATGCCCGGCGTTTTCACGCACGGTAACTTCGACACCTGGTCGCCGGGCTACTTGATGTTCATGGCAGCAACCCACAACGGCATCAGCAGACTTTACGAGACATTTGGCAACGGCGGCACGGCGGAGACGGTCGAGCGCACTCTTTCCCCGACCGAGACTTCGCGCACCTGGTATCGGCAGAGTCCGCCGCTGCCGAAAGTGAAATGGTCCCTGCGCAACAACAACAACTACGAGCAGACGGGATTGCTCGTCTCGCTTAGTTACTTCGCCAACAACCGGCAGCAGTTCCTCGAAAACTTCTACGAGAAGAGCAAGCGATCGATACTGAAGGCACGAACTGAGGGGCCCGCCGCCTACATCTTGCCGGCCGACGAGCGCCGTCCCGGCGCGCAGGCGGAGCTGCTCCGGATTCTCCAGAAACAGTACGTCGAGATCTCACGCGCGACGGCGCCGTTCAGCGCGTTGGTGCCGGTGCCACGTCCTCGTCCAGCCGCACCGCTGACTGGCGCAGCGCCGAGACCGGCAGACAGTACGAGACGCGCTGACAGCGCGCGAGTCGCCGACACCGCGAGGCTGGCGCCGCCGGCGTTCGACACGCTTCCGTTGTCAGTGCAGCGCACCGAGATGCGACAGTTCCCGGCGGGCAGCTACATCATTCGGATGGATCAGCCGTATTCGCGTATCGCCGACGCGCTGCTCGATTATCAGTACTGGAGTCCGAACGATCCGCAGCGTACTCCGTACGATGACACCGGCTGGACTTTCCCGGAGAATTTCGCCGTACGATCCCTTCGTGTCACGGATCCCAAGGTGCTGTCGGTGCCGATGGAAATCGTGTCAGGAGAGATCAACGCGCCGGGCGGAGTGATTGGAAGCGGGACAGTGTTCGCCATCAATCACAATGCCGACAACGCGCTCGCCACGTTGCGCTACCGCCTCAAGGACGCCGATTTCCAGATCGCCGAGCAGCCGTTCGAAAGCGCAGGGGAGAAGTTTGGACGCGGATCATTCATCATCCGTCGTGTTTCGGCCGGTGATTTGGATAAGGCGACGAGAGCGCTCGGTCTCAAGGCGTACGGACTCGCTTCTGCGCCGTCGGTGCCGACGCATCCCGCCCGGGCTCCGCGGGTGGCGATCATGCACACCTGGATCAGCACGCAGACGGAAGGGTGGTGGAGGCAGGCGTTCGACTTCCTTCACATTCCTTACTCGTACATCAACGTTCAGGATGCAGCAAAGGATCCAAACCTGAACGCGAAGTACGATGTGATTCTGTTTCCGCCGGGAGGCGGAAGCCCACAGTCGATCGTCGCGGGGTTGCCAATGTGGCGAAACCCAATGCCGTGGAAGAAGACGGAGCTCACTCCCAACATGGGAATCGACGAGACCGATGGAGCGGAGTCAACAATCTCGTCACCTTCGTCAAAAACGGCGGGGTGCTGGTGACGGTCGAGAACACAGCGGAAATGGCGGTGACTTTCGGATTGGCGAGTGGCGTTTCCGTCAACAATCCGCCGCGTCTGCACGTCGTCGGAAGCTTGTTGCGCACGCGAGTGGTGGACGACGCCAGTCCGTTGGCCTATGGCATTCGCGACAGCCTCGCTGTTTACAGCGACGATGGCTCGAGCTTCAGCATCACCAACGTGCTGGGCACACGCGGTGGGCGGTTCCCGGATTCGACCACTGCCCGTCCCACAGGACGTGGAACGGCTGACGAGCTCGATGTACCGCAGGGGAGAGTGCCGCTCGATCCAAGATTCGACGTTGCGCAACGGCGACCGCTGCAACCATGGCAGGCAGCTCCGGTCACCGACGAGCAAATTCGCAACCCGTTGTCCGTCATTCCTCCGGCGCTGCGCCCGCGGGTCGTACTTCGCTTCGCGGATCAGCGTGAGCTACTGGCGTCCGGGCTGCTGGATGGAAACGATGTGGCGCAGAGACCGGTCGTAGTCGATGTCCCGCTGGCAAAAGGCCACGTCGTGCTGTTTGCCAACAACCCGATGTACCGCGGCGAGACGATCGGTAGTTACTTCCTCGTCCTGAACACGCTGCTCAATTTTGACCGTCTCGACACTGGCAAAAAGTTCGATTCGCGCTGACACGCACACGAAATACGTACGTTTGCTTCACAAAAAATGTGACCCTTTTGGAGGAATTAGGGATCTTTTTGGCACCCGCCGTGCTTATCAGATAACGAGCAGCTCGGACCTTGGCGCGTTTTGCGACGGAGGACTGGTGTGAGTTACAGAACCTTTCTCGATCCAGGCGGCAAGCGTTGGGAAGTCTGGCTGGTGACGCCCGCCGCAGCAGAAAGACGAAAGGTCGACCGCCGCGCCGCAGCCACCGCCGGACCCGAGACTTTCGAGGGCTTCGCTGATCGCCGGCAGCCGAAGGACCGCCGCAAAAGCCCGATCCGCCGCAACGTCGTCGTCGCCAGCGAATTCAGCAACGGCTGGCTCTGCTTCGAATGCGAAGGAGAGAAGCGACGTCTCGCGCCAGTCCCCGAGGGCTGGGAGGATGCGGGACCAGACAGGTTGTCGACGTGGCTGCGGGCCGCGAAACGCGTTGTCAAATGTGGGCCGTAGTATAAATTCAGCTTTTCGCAGCCCACGATTCTCTTCAGCTCCTGGCGGTAACAATCCCACAAATGCGGCAAGTTCTACGCGAGCGGGACGCGATGATTTGTCGCTCCTGCCACAATGAGGAGCGTGCTTCCGAAGGTTACCCGTGCTCGAACTGCGGAACCTTCATCTGCATCATTTGCACTTTTCGCGGCGTCCTCTACTGCGCGAAGTGCGAGGAGCAAAGAGCAGATCCGGCCAACGCCCGCAACAAACGGAGCGCGTGAAGGGCTTTCCGCGTTTCCCCTGACCTCCTTCCCAGCCCAATCGAGAATGCAAAAAAAACGCACGCTTTGTCTGGTCGCGCTCGTCGTCTGCCTTCCACTTACGAGCAGCGCCCAGGAGAAACAGCGTTTCGCGACCATGGACGAGGCGGCGCAAGCTGGAGCGATCCTCGCCGGCCGGCAGGGACCGCGAAACGTCAATTGGATCGAAGGGGGCAAGCGCTTTTCCTTCATTGATCGCGATCCAGGCACCAACACACCAGTGATACGCTCCTATGATCCGGCGACCGGACGGGATACGCTCCTTTTCAGGAATACGGGTCTGACCTTCCCGGGAACGAATCAGCCATTCAGCTACGACTCGTTCGAGTGGGCGCAGGATTCGAAGCACCTCGTCTTTCAATCCAATTTCCAACCGCTCTATCGCCGTTCCGGAATCTCGGACTTCTACGTTTATTCGCTGGCCGACCGCTCGATGCAGCTCGCCACCAAGGGAGCCAGAACCGGCGAGCTGTCGCCGAATGGCGCGATGCTCGGCTTCGAGCGCGGCGGCGACATGTACGTGACCAACCTTGCCACCCACCAGGAGAAGCGCCTCACTCGAGATTCAGCGGACCACGTCTTCAACGGACATTTTGACTGGGTTTACGAGGAGGAATTTGGTTTCGCGCAGGCCTGGAAGTGGTCGCCCGACAGCCGCAACATCGCCTATTGGCAGCTCAATGATGCCGCCGAGCCGATGATCCAGATATCGGATTACTCGGGACTGCATCAGGAGTGGGACAGGATTCCGATTCCGCAGGTCGGCGACTCGAATGCAACGGTTCGCATCGGAGTGGTGAACGTGGCGACGGGCCAGAATACCTGGCTCGACACGGGAGAGCGCGGCGAGTTCTACATCCCCCGCATTTATTGGACTAGCAGGGCTGACACTCTTGCAGTGATTACGCTCAATCGACCGCAGAATGAAATGAAGCTGTTCTTCTTCGATGTCAGAACGGGCGGCCGAAGACAAGTCATGTCGGAAACATCGAAGACATGGATCGATGTTTACGACTTCTACGCCGGCGTCGATGACATGATGACGTTCCCGTCGGATTCCCACGAATTCTTCTGGCTCTCCGACCGGGACGGATTTCAGCACCTCTATCGCTACGACTATTCGGGAAAGCTGGTCAACCAGGTGACGCACGGTAACTGGAGTGTCGCGCGCGTCGAGGGCAGCGACGCCAAGGCGCAAACGATCTACTACACATCGACCGAAGCATCGCCGTTGCAGCGCCAGCTGTATTCAATTCGATTCGACGGGACCAGCGAGCGCCGCGTGACGACGGCGGATGGGAACCACCGCATCAACATGGCGCCGACGGCCACGTTCTTCATCGACCGTTATTCGTCGCTCCGCCAGCCGACACAAGTGGAAATCTGGGCCGCCCCCGGCCAAAAGCTGCGGACGTTGGAAGGCAATTCCTCGGTCACGACGTGGCTGCAGACGCACGCCTATTCGCAGCCGGACATTTTTTCGTTCACGACTTCCGACGGCGCCCACATCGACGGCACTATCGTCAAACCGGTTCCGTTCGATCCGAACAAGCGCTACCCGGTGATCTTCGATATCTACGGCGGACCGGGATCGCAGCAGGTTTACGACGAGTGGCATCCGAGCGGATGGACGCAGTGGCTGGCGCAGGAAGGCTACATCATCGTCGGCGTCAACAATCGCGGCACCAACAATTATGGCAGCGCGTTCATGAAGGTCGTCTACAAGCAGCTCGGGAAGTATGAGGCAATGGATTTTGCAGAAGCTGCGCGCTATCTCAGTAAGCACAGCTACGTCGATCCGAGGCGCATCGCCATCATGGGGACCAGCTATGGGGGATATAGCACGGTCTACACGATGGAGATGTACCCGGAGCTGTTTCCGGTCGGGATCGCTAACTCCGCGGTTGGCGACTGGAGATTGTACGACACGATCTACACCGAGCGTTACATGGGCCTGCTCAACGACAACCAGAAAGGCTACGTCGAGAGCGCTCCTATCGCCCAGGCATCAAAGATGCGCGGCAACTTGCTGCTCATTCACTCGATGATGGACGACAACGTGCATCCGCAGAACACGATGCAACTATTGACTGCGCTGACGGACGCGGGACGCGATGCGGAGCTGAGGATCTACCCGCCGGGGCGGCACGGCGCCGCTTATAGTGGTCTGAGTTTTCGGCTAATTCGCCAAGTTACCGACGCGTATCTAGCCCGATACCTGAAGGCGGCGAATCCGCCGAGTCTTCAGTCGGCCAGGTAGAAAGAAAAAATCAACTGAAGACTACCAGCCGAGAGCCGCTGAGAACCGCTAGCTGGTAGTCTTCCTTTGCAGTTATGACAAAAAAAACGCCCCGATATCATCGGGGCGTTTTGTCTATCCCTATCGAGATCTTTACTTGCCTGCGTCCTTGTCCTTCCGCAGGTCGCGGACGTCATGACGGCGATCCTTCCTGTCCTGACGCAGGTCCTTGCGATCAGCCCTCAAATCCTTGGCGTCCCGCTTGGCTTCCTGCTTGTCGCCTGCCTTGATGTCCTTTCTCACTTCTCTGCGATCCGCGCGGACTTCCTTTCGGTCCGAGCGAATCTCTTTGGTGTCACCGCGAACCTCTTTGCAATCCGCGGTCGCGGTCGGGTGGTTCTTGCACCAGACTATCAGTCGGGCTCTGGTCATGTGCGGAGGCGCCTTCAGCTGGGCCTGCGCCGACTGAGCCGAGGCGTTGGAGGCAACTGCCATGACGAGGGCGGCCGCGAACGCCGCAAGCTTCGCTTTCGACATCTCTCTTCTCCTTCCTGTGACGAGGATTCGTTTACTGGGTGGGCGTGTTAGCGCACCGTTCAGCTTGAGAGACGCGCCAGCAGTCCGGATGTTAACGGATGAGCTGTAGGCGTAACTTGCGGTGTCCATTCGGTTTGCAAAAAGGTCACACGTACATGTAGGTACAGCCGTGGTTCTGCGCCTGGTTGATCGCGACGACCATTGCCGGCACCAGATAAACCCCGGGAAGTATGTTCGCCTCGAATTCCTTGCGGAGATCGGCGGTCTTGATCGCGTCACCGCCGCCGAGTATTCCCATCCACACGTTGAATGCGTTGTTACAGAGGATGAACACTCCGCCCCGCTGCTGCAGCGCTGAAATCGAGGCATCGGCTGGAATGGGTATTGGGGTCCCACCGATGTTGAGCGAAGCGCCCGACGTCTTATAAAACACGTTAGCCGTCGCCGGTGAGTTCGAGGTGTCCATGACCTTGCTGGCGGCTCCCAGCCCGTACTTCTTCCACATGTCGTCGTTGAAGGCCTGCATCGTCCCCATCCCATAAATGCTGACGACCGCCGTGACGTCCGGATGCGTGACGTGATACGTATCACGCATCGTGTTCAGATAGTTGCGGACGTGCAGAAGCGCCCAGCCGTTCTCGTGGTTTGGCGCGTCGAAGATCTGACGGTATTTCCCGGTGACTGCCGTCAGCCACTTGTCGCTCGGCGTGATGTCGGTTCTAAGTCGACGCTCGCTGGCTAATGCCCGTGGGATCGACCCCGAAAGTCCGAGAGCAACCGCGCCAGCCGCGATTCTACCGAGGAACTCTCTGCGCTTGGGAAGTGAAGCTTCGCTCATTGTCGTTTCTCCTTTGAGGTGACGGGTGGTAGGACGTGATAATCGGCATCCGGAGGCTTGCCACCGCGTGGCCAGTCGTGAACCTTGCGCGGAAAATCTGGGCGGGGACGCGTGTTGATGTAGGTGGCGACATCGAAAGCCTGTTGCGGCGACAGCTGCTGTGGGCGGTCGATCGGCATCAGCGCGTAAATGAAGGGGGCAGCGGTATTGATGCGCGCCATCCCCGCGCCAACGTTGTACGAACGACGACCCCAGAGTGGTGGAGCGAGCGCGGTACCTTGGCCACTGGGGCCATGACAACGACTGCAAGTGGCGGCGAAAACGGACATGCCTCGAGTTGCATCTCCCTTTAGCGGAGTTAGCCGCGGAAAGCCCTGACCCTCCATCTCGGCGCCAACCGGAATTCCGTTGGAGAGAAATGCGAAGTAAGCGACAATGTCGCGCATGTCCTTGCCGTTGGAGCTCAAGCGACTGCCGTTCATGCTCCGCTCGAAGCAGTCGTTGATCCGGTCCTCGATGAGATCGACTTTGCCGCTGCGTTCGCGATATTGTGGGAAGCGCGCGTAGCTTCCGACCCACGGCATCGCATCGCGACGCAGTCCGCCGCCGACATGACAACTGGCGCAGCGGAGCGAGTTGCCGACGTTGCGAGGTAGACTATCACGCGTGGCGAGCAGAATTGCCCGGCCGCGCAGTGCCGATGTGCGGTAAACGCTGTCGGTCAGCTCGCTCTCGGACGGGACGTGGAAGGCAACACGGCGCCTGGTCTGTTGTTTGGCGCTCGCAGCGAAGCGGGCGTGCACCGGTGTTCGCTCAAGGGTAAAGAGCAGGGTGAGTGCAGCGGCGACCAGAGCAGCGAAGCGGATCCGAGACGGCAGGACTGCCTCCGCGAAAAAGAAACGGAGCCGCTTTCCGGCTCCATTTCAGCCAACCTCGGATTTATGACCTGGCGCCGATCAGCGCAAGTGAAATCCCTTTGCTGGGAGTACGACTCTCCTTTCAGTCCGCCCGCATCGGGGTTTCGGTCGCCCTGCTCGAAGCGCCGAACGTTCTCGAACCACTGGATCCGCGGATCGAGGTGACAACTTCGTTCACCGCGCCGTCGATGCGATTGTGAACTGCTTCCGCGACCCCGGCGATCAGCGCAGCGACGACCCCGTCGAGCGCGCTGCCCAGCCTGCTTCCTGTTTCCCTCGTCGCCTCCGCGGTCACTTTCGCTGCCCTGACATCAGTGTGCGAAGCGCTCAATGCGACGCCCGCGCCAAAGGCGATCCCGACCGCCACCCACGGATGTTCTTTCACTCTTTGTGCGACATCGACTTTGTTCTCGAGTTCGGCGATTGCGCCGGAGATGCGCGCGCGTGTCTGGTCGATGTCGGCGCGGACTTCGCTCGTTGTCTCAGTCATCTCTGTTTCTCCGTAACGCTGCCAGCGTTTGCTCGGGCTTGATGTTCTTTGTCGAAAGGAGTGCTGTCCCGCGTTTGAGCAGGTAAAAGGCGATTGCGCCAAGGATCACCGTCAGAACGAAGGCGGCGATCCAGTAGTGTCCGCGAAATAGCGCGTCACCCATCAGCAGGGCGAATCCGAACACGAGCATCTGCACCGTGAGCAGACCGAGCATGGCTGCGCCGACGGTGAAGCCCGTCCCTTTGGCGATGTCCCGCGCGATCTGCGCAAACTCGATTCGGGCGAGGTTCACTTCCTGCCGCGCCAGGTGCGCGCCGTCCTCGGCTACGTCGCGCAGCAGCTTACCGATTCCACGATTTGATGGCGGTGCGCTCAACATTTTGCGCTACCGACGGAAAGCTTTGCCGATCAGATAGCCCGCGCCGAGGGCAATGAGAAGTGATCGTGCCGGATGCTCCTTGACCTGCTTCTCGACACCGGCCTGCATCTTCTCGAGATCGGCTTCGCGCAACCATTCAGCGCTGGACTGCATCCCGCTGGCGAGCGTATCCGTCACGGCAGTGATGGTGGAGTCTTTTGTCAGCGCCACCGAGGCGCTGCCGGGGGTTTCGGTCAACGGGCGATTGTGCCGCAAGGCTTTGGCGCCGGCTTCCAATCCGTCTGCGATGATCGACGGAATATCCGACGCTTTGTCCTTGACTGTCGAAGCGACACTCTTCACGCGACCGGTAATTCCACCAGATGTCCCGTCGGAGATATTGGTCTCTGCGCTCCCCGCGGTGTCCGAACTCCGACCAATGCCGGAGTTTTGGAAACTCGTCTGCTCTCCGCCCACGTCCGGGTTGAGTCCTGCGCTCTCGCTTCGCTCCATATGCCCAGCCTCCAACAGTTGTTGAGCCCCAATAACGAGCTATGGAGTGGGGAGATGCAGGAGCCGCGCCTAACGGCGAACGGTTCTTGTCGCCAACTGGCCGATGGTATGCAGGTCGGCGGCGCGCCGCTTCAGCATGCGTTGGCTTTGCTCGATCGTTACCAGCTCGAAGCGTACCTCATCTCCGGGTCGGCGCTGAGCGAGTATCGGGAGATCGGCTTCGCTGACGACGGCGATTTTGGCGTAGCCGCCAATGGTGGGGGCGTCCGCCATTAACGCGATCGGAAGTCCGTCGGCGGGTACCTGAATCGTGCCGGGACATCCTGCCTCGGAGGGGAGCGTTCCCATCGCGTTCCTGATCGGAGGTCCCTCGAGCTTGTAACCGGTCCGGTCGGACGCGGTCGAGATTCGATACACACTCTCGGTGAACGTGGACCACGCCGTCTCGTCGAACAAATCCTCGTGCGTCCCGCGAGTGACATGCACGATGCCGCCGTCGTAGCGGGGCATGAGATCGGCCGCACAGTGAGATCCTTCCGTTGGACGCTGTCCCTGCTCGGCGCCGAGCGCGATCGAGTCGCCGGTCTTGAGTGTCTTCCCGCCATAGCCACCAAAGCGTCCAGGGAGATAGGTCGATCGGCTGCGGAGCAGGACCGGCACTTCAATGCCACCGCTGCAAGCGAGATAGAGGAATCGGCCGTTGAGGATCGTCTCCACAGAGAGAGCGTCTCCCGCTCGCGCGTAGATCGTGGTGCACGGTGCCACGTCACGTCCCGAGATAGTCGCATTTACAGTTGCACCGCTGATCGCAAATGCGGTGTCGCGATCGAAGCGAATAGATCCACCGCCCAGCGCCCATTCGAGACCTGCCGCGTCGCCCGAATTCCCAACCAACGCGTTTGCTGCGCCAAGCGCGAAGGAATCCATGGCGCCGCCCTTGGGCACTCCGGAGGCGCGCGAGTACTTCCTCCCCACGTCCTGCACCGTCAGGTACGGGGGCGCCTTGGTGACGGTGATCATCCGACGTTCTCGAATCGCACCGCGTCTCCGGGCGCCAGCAGCGCGGGTGGATCTCGCCCGGGGTCGAACATCACCATGCTGGTAGTGCCGATGATGTGCCAGCCGCCAGGGGTATCGAGTGGATAGACCGCCGTCTGTGCACCGGCGATCGCCACACTGCCGGCAGCGACGCGTGGTCGCGGTTGGGGACGGCGCGGCACTTGTAACGCCGCGTCGATCTCGCTCAAGTACGCGAAGCCCGGTACGAAGCCTAGTAGATCGACTGTGTAAGTTCTCGCGATATGCCGAGCGATGACTTCGTCTGCCGGGAGACGGGTTGCTGTGGCAATTGACTCGAGATCGATCCCGTCGTACCGAACCGGAATGACGTGTTTGCGCGATGGAGTCCTGGTCGACTGCAACTGGTTCGCGCTCTCGCAGGCATCGAGAAGTTGCGCTGACATTTCCTGGTACGATGCATGGAGCGCATCGTAAAACACCGTCAGTGTGAGGTAGGCAGGCACGATATCGTCGACATGCGTAATGCGTTTTTCACTGAGCGAGCGGGCGATGGCTTGAATGCGATGCAAAAGCTCGGGCGACTTTTCGCCGCCGAAGCTAATCGTGATCGCCGTGTCGCCAAGCGGAAGAGCGCGCAGCTGGTGAGAGGTCAAGCGGCGAAAGGGGCGATTTTGGCGCCCGCGGCCTGGAGTTTTGCGCGCAGACTCCGCAGCATCGCTGCCGAATCGGGGTTGTCCCCGTGTACGCAAAGCGATTGGGCATGGATGCGCACAACTGATCCATCGTCGGCCGCGATGCTGTGCATGCGGACGAGCGTAAGGGCCCGCTCCACTGCGCTTTCCACATCGTGGATAACGGCGTTGGGCTGGCTGCGTGGTACCAGCGTTCCATTCCCACGATAGGCGCGATCGACGAATGCTTCGCTGATGAATGGCATTCCGGCACGTTCGGCGGCCCGAGACATCTCACTCGACGGAAGGCCGAGCAGACTCAATGAGGGATTCACCTTCGCGATCCCCCGGACGACTGCGGCGGCTGCCTTCTCGTCCCAAACGGCACGATTGTATAACGCGCCGTGCGGTTTCACATAGGCAAGCCGCGCGTCCTCGGCGGAGCAGACGTCGGTCAGCGAGCGAATCTGGTACTCGACGTGACGGGTGATTTCGGTGGCCGGCTGACCCAGCTCGCGCCGCCCGAAGCCGGGAATGTCGGGGTAGGATGGATGCGCTCCAATGGAGACGCCACGCTCTTTAGCCGCGCGGACCGTATCTCGCATCGTCATGGCATCGCCAGCGTGAAATCCGCAAGCGATGTTGGCCGAGGAGATCAGGTCGAGGAGCACTTCGTCCTCTGATAGGCGCGATCTGCCGAACCCTTCTCCCAGATCGGCGTTCAGATCGACGGTTATCTGCAAGCCGCGTGGGGGCTGCTATTTCTTGTGGGACTTCTTCCTGCCGTCGAGCGGCTTCGCTTCGACAACCGCCCACCCCTGCTCGTCATCCTCGAATCCACCGCGGGAGAGCTTTGGCAGAAGTTGTTCGCGCACGACTACCGGGGTCAGCCAATACGTGTATCCGTCGTCGGCTTCGACGGGCAGCCAGGCGAACTTCGTCCGTACCCGCTCATCACCGACTTTGCCGCCAGGGTTGTGTCGACTCTTCCACTTCACGGTGATCTCCTCATACCCTGTCTTCGAGACCTTTCACGCCGGCCATGTGGGCACAGCTGGCGCAGCAATAGAAAGTTCCTTTGCTCTCCAGGCCGTGGCCGATGATGGTACACCCGCAATGGGCGCACTTGGGGGCGAGCGCGTGGATCGCGCATTCGAATGAATCGAAGATCTGCGCTTTCCCCTTCATGGTGACGGTGAACGCTTTGTCGTAATCGTTGCCGCAGACCTCGCACTTTGGCATGGCTCAGCGCCTCCCAGATCTGTTACGGGTCACGTTTACGGCGAATCTAGTGCCGCTGCAACGCTGAGCTTACCGGAAAACTTTCCTCATCTTGGTGTCCGGATCGCGCGCGAAGCGGAAGGTGAACCACGCCAGATCGGTCACCAGCTCGTCGTAAGTCTTCGGGTCCATCTTGTCTTTGACGATGCCCATTCGACCTGAAATCTGGTTCTTCAGATGTTCAATCCATTCCTGGGTGAAGTCGGCCATAGGCGAGCGGGAAGGGAGGCGTAGAAAGTGACTCAGAGCACACCGGAAAGCCAGCAGGCTACTGCTTGATCACGGACTCCTGAGAGCTCGAGGACACTCTCGCCTTCTTCACCTCGGGGAGAGCGGGTGTTCCAGCCACAACGTGCTCCTGAATCAGCCAATCGTCGTTGCGTTGTCTACGCAGGACCATGGCATAAGTCGCCGTCTCCTGCGTGCCGGCGGCCTGGTCGTGAAGAAGCTCGTAGACCATAGTTCCACGCACGAAGGCCAGCTCTCCACTCAAGTCGTAATCGTCGATCGTGAGCACGACTCCCCGCATGTGGCGTAGCGTTGCACCGAATGCGGACCTGATGGCGTCTCGCCCTTCGATGGTGCGTTCGGGGCCGAGCACGATGACGCCCCGCTGGGCATAAAGCGACGCAACTTCCCCGGGATCGGACCCGTCCCACTTTTCCGCGAGCTTGATCACCAGTTGGCTGAGGCGATTTCGCACTTCCGTGCGGTATGCGTTAGCGGCGGCGTTTGGCGCCGGCTGGTCACCGCCGCGTCCGATCTGCGCCAACGCCGGCGACGCCATCGATGGCTGGGCGAGGAGCAGCGCGCCGGTTAGGAACGCCGGCAGGGGGAAGGGGTGTTTTGGCATTTGTACGGAAGGTAAGGCTATCCATAAGCCCTCGCGAGCGTCTTTTGGCTTGCTTTCTGCCTTTTCATGACCGACGCGGCGCTCATTGTGAGGCCGACAACTGACAACTCTTCCGGGGGTCCGGATGCTCAAACGCTCACTCACAATCGCCGCCGCTGGATTGATGGCCGGCTGCGGCGTCTCGCAGCAGCAAGAAGTGCAAATGGGGCAGCAGGAGGCGCAGCAAGTCAGCGCGCAACTGCCCATGGTTCAGGATGCCATCATCCAGAACTACGTGAACAACCTCGGTCAGCGGATCGCCAGAACCACTTCGCGCAGCGATCTCAACTGGCAGTTCCAGGTTGTGAACTCCAGCACCGTGAACGCTTTCGCACTACCTGGCGGATTCATCTACATCAATCGCGGCGTTCTCGAGCGCGCGAGCAACATGTCCGAAGTCGCAGGCGTGATCGGGCACGAGATCGAGCACGTGGTGCGGCGGCATTCCGTCAAGCAAATGGAGCAGGCGCAGGGCGCCAACGTCGGCGTTGGCATTCTCTGCGCGTTGACGGGAGTCTGCCAGAGCGGCCTGGCACAGGCTGCGATAAACGTTGGCGGTACAGCGGTTTTCGCCAAGTTCAGCCGCACCGACGAAGTGCAGGCGGATGAAGGCGGATTCAACAACGTGATGCGCGCGGGAATCAGCCCACGAGGGATGTACACGTTCTTCCAAAAGCTGCTCGCCGAAGAACAGCAGTCGGGCAGCGGCAACGCAGCGGCGTGGTTCGCGGATCACCCGGGTACGACGGATCGTATCGCCGACATCCAGCGGATGCTGAACCAGGTCCCGGCCTCGACGCTCAACAGCCTGCAGACGAACGATTCGGGTTTTGCGACGATGAAGTCGCGTGTGAATCAGCTCGGGCCGGCGCCGAGGGTTCAAGGCCAGTAATTAACCTTACTAAGCAAAACGCCACTCGATCGTTATGCGGTCGAGTGGCGTTTTCGCGCAGACTTCGGGCTATGAACTGCGAACTACTGCGAAGTGCGAACTACTGCGAAGTGCGAACTACTGCGAAGTGCGAACTACTGCGAAGGGCGAATTACTGCGAAGGGCGAATTACTGGTGCAATAGCCGTTCTGCCAACCCTCCCGCACTTAAGATAAGAGTGACAAATCGGCCGGGCAACGAATTCCGTTTGTCCGAGCGCGTTATCGCGACGTGGTCGCGATGACATCCTCCAGCTGGGTTGCCTTGGCGATGCTGTCGACCTGGGCACGAATGCGAGCTGCTTCGTCACGCTTCCCCAGGTGCATGAGCGCGACCTGGAGCACGAGCCCGGTGCGGATGTAGAGATATGGAATTCCCGCTGACGGGCGATCTACCCAGAGATCACGCCGTGCCATGGATCGCGGCGCCCTGAAGCTGTTTTCCCAGAGCGACCGCGTGCTTTCGAGGTCGAACAGGCCCTCGCCCTGCACGGCGACGATGGCCGCTCCGGGCCTGGGCCGCGAAGGTAAGAGTTTCCGCGCCAGTCCTGTCGTGACAGTGTACGGGGAAAATCCCAACTCCTCGGCATAGCTCCCCGTCGTCCGGCTGAAGAAGAACGGCCGGTCGGGAAATCCATCGCGAATCATGTACAAAACGAGGATGTCGGCGCGCTCCAGCCCGGCGAAGTCGCCAAACTGCCGCGGCGGAATGTTCACCACGAGATCGGTGCCCTCCTTCCGAAAAGTCTGAGAAGAGGAGAGCGCGATTGCCGGCGGGACGGCGTCGGCTTCCTGCATCGTGAGCCGCAGTGGCGGGCCGCTCGGCTTCTTCCAGACTTTGCCGCGATAGAGGGCAGGGCCGCGCAATGAGTCGTACTCATAGATCGGACGACGCAGCAACTGGCGCGTGTACCAGTCAGTGTTGAGCAAAGAGAGACAAGCCACGACTACGTCCTTCCGAATGCCCTCGACCTCCTGCGCGTACCAAAGCGGAAACGTGTCGTTGTCTCCCGATGTAACGAGCACGCCGTAGGGCTCAACGGAGTTGAGCAGATCGGCGGCGAAATCGGCGGTGTCGGTCTGGCCGGCGCGAGAGGCGGACTTCCAATTTGCGAGTAACGGAACGAGCGCGATGGCAAGGACGGGTGTGGCGATCAGCCAACTGCGCCGGCGAGGCAGGACCGACGAATCGCTAGCAATTCGACTCCGCTCTGGGTCTATAATAGCCGCGAGTGTCTCCCAGACGAACACGAGTCCCAGCGCCGCCCAGACGCTCCACGCCGAGAAGCTCCATAGGTAGAAATAGTCGCGATCGCGCACCTCGCGCGGCACCGTGTCGCCGAGCTCGGGGGCCTGCGACGATCCGTACTTGAAATTCATGTAGTAGATCAGCGCGATCGTCACCATGAACATCAGGGGTCCGAAGTAGGCGAACGATTTACGATCGCGCTTCCAGTGCACATATCCGCCGAGCCCGCCGAGGAAGAGCAGGAGAGTCGCGAGCAGCTGCTGAATTCCCGGATGGTTGTCGAACGGGTCTCTCAGCCACTGCCAGCGGAAGTACAGCCACCACATCTCGACCTGCGCGATGAACGGCGCCTGCCGGTCCGTCAGTCCCGGCTTCTGATACTGGCTGCGATTCAGGTTGTACATGAAGCGGTCGAACGTCGCCTTGCTCAACGTGCAACCGACGCCGATTTCGGTCGCGCATCCCGTTGGCTCACCTTCATTGATGGCGGGGAAGTGCGCGGCCCGAAGTGGCTGAGTGAGAAAGGGTGTCATCCCCAGAGCGAGCGCGCCCGCGATCGCCAGCAGCAAACGCCAGCGAATCATCGTGTCGGGACGGCGCAGCGGAACCGCCACGGCGACGGCGGGCAGGGCCAGAAATCCGGCCATGTGATTGGCGAAGCCGAGGCCACTCAGATACGCGATCATCACCAACAGCCGGTCAGCCTTGAATCCGTACGGCTCGTCGCACCAGCGCACCGTGAGCCACGACACGAGCGCCAGGCCCAATAGGGAAACTGTGTAGACTTTTTCGTTGACGACCGATTGCGCCCAGACCGTGAATGCCGTCGCGCCAATCAGCGCTGCCAGAGAGCCGCCGACGATTCTCTGCCAGCGGTCGCGAAGCCAGCCAACCAGCACTCGCTCGGTGATGAGAAACCACATTCCCGCCGCAGCGGCACTGCAAATAGCGGCGAGGATGTTGATGCGCATCGCGACGTTGGGCGCGATGGGAAGAATCGCGAAAACGCGTCCCAGCAGAACGAAGAAAGGGTTTCCCGGTGGATGTGGCAGGCCAAGCGTGTAGGCGGCGGCGATATACTCGCTCGTGTCCCACATCGCAGTGGAGGGCGCGAGTGTCATCAGGTAAAGAACGAATACCAGCGCCGCGGCGACGGCAGCAGCGCGGTAGGACGGCGTGTAGTCGAGATCCTCGCTCTCGAGAGGAATCGCCGTCATCTAGTGGCGGAACTGGCGCTTGCCAGTGTGCACCATTGCGATGTTGTACTCGTTGGCTGCCTCGACCACTTCCTGATCTCGGACCGATCCGCCCGGCTGCACGATGGCCGACACACCAGCTTCCGCGGCCTGCTCGACGCCATCGCGGAATGGGAAGAACGCATCGGAGCCCATCACTGCCCCCTTCGTGTCGTGTCCGGCGAGCCCGGCTTTGTGGACGGACAGGAACGCCGCATCAACACGTGACATTTGCCCGGCCCCGATTCCGATCGTTGCACCTTCACGCACCAGGACGATCGCGTTCGACTTGACGCTACCGACGGCGCGCCAGGCGAACCGCAGGTCCCACCACTCGGCCTCGCTTGGTTGCCTGGAAGTGACGACTTTCCACTCGCCCTCGTTGGCGGCGAGGGGAGCGCGTTCCTGCACCAGCAAACCGCCGCGAACTCGCTTGTAATCCAGGGCGTGGTTTCGCCACTGAGCGCGTCCCTCCAGCACGCGCAGGTTCTTTTTGCGTCCGAGGATCTCCAACGCGCCGGATGTAAAGCGCGGCGCGACGATGCATTCGACAAAGAGACTGGACACGGCTTCGGCGATCGCGTCGTCGACATCTACTGTGAAGGAGATGACCGAGCCAAACGCCGATACCGGATCGCAGGCGAGCGCCTTTCTGTACGCGTCCAGTCCGCTCCTCGCGGTGGCGATACCACACGGGGTAGTGTGCTTGACGATCGCGCAACACACCTCACCCTCGAACAGATCGGTCGCGATGAGCGCTCCTTCGAGGTCGAGCAAGTTGTTGAAGGAAAGCTCCTTGCCGCCTTTTTGCTCAAGAGCAGCGATTCCATCGTGTTGCCGCTCCATATACACCGCTGCGCGCTGCCCCGGATTCTCGCCGTACCGGAGTGTGGCGCCTTTCTCGAGTGGAAGTATCATGCGCTCGGGGAAGATTTCTGAGCGCTCGCAGCCAAACCAGTACGCGATCGCGGCGTCGTATGCCGCGGTCCGCGCGAAGACTTTCTCTGCCAGCAGACGGCGCAGGTCGAGATCGTCATCCCTGGCTTCGAGCGCAGCGAGAACGCGACCGTAGTCAGCGGGATCGACGATGACTGTCACCGCCTCGAAGTTCTTGGCAGCTGAGCGCAGCATCGACGGTCCGCCGATGTCAATCTGCTCGATGACCTCGTGCGGCTTGGCGCCATCGCGGGCTGCCGTTTGCTCGAATGGGTAGAGGTTCACGGCGACCAGATCGATCGGCGCAATTCGCTGGGCCGCCAGAGCCTTCATGTGATCTGGGGAGTCGCGTCGCGCGAGCAGGCCGGCGTGAATCGCCGGATGGAGCGTCTTCACACGGCCCTCCAGCATCTCGGAGAAACCGGTGACGTCACTGACGTCGCGAACCTTGATGCCAGCCGAGCGCAGCGCGGTGGCGGTCCCGCCAGTGGATATCAGGTCCCAGCCGAGATTCACCAGTCCGTTAGCGAAATCGACGAGACCGGTTTTGTCGGAAACCGAGAGAAGAGCAGTTGGCATATCAGACAGAGATCTTGGATTCGGTGTTTTGGAGGATGGCGACCATTTCAATGACGCGCGGATAGACGACGTGCTCGACCGCCAGCACGCGTGAAGCCAGTGACTCAGGGGTGTCCGACGGCTCGACCGGAACTCGCCATTGGGCCACGATCGGCCCACGATCGTATTCGTCGTCGACCAGATGAACCGTCACCCCGCTTTCCCGCGCGCCTGAAGCGATGACGGCTTCGTGAACCCGCGCACCATACATGCCCTCACCGCCAAAAGCCGGCAGCAGGGCGGGGTGGATGTTGATGATGCGGCCGGCGTACTCGCGGATCACCGACGGCGGAATTCGTTTCAGGTAGCCCGCCAGCACGACGAGATCGACGCGAAACTTGCGCAGCAGCTTGAGGAGCTGGGTCCCATCGTCAGCTCCGTCGAAGTTCGCAATGTCTATCGACGCCGTCGCAGCGCGGATCAGCGCCGGCGAGTCGGCACGGTTCGAGGCGACGAGCACGACCTTCGCTACCCGTTCGCGGGCGAGGTTGTCGAAATGCTCGATGATTGCCTGAAGATTGGAGCCCCGGCCAGAGGCGAGCACGGCGAGTCGAGTCGGCATGCCCGATTTTACGCGGACTTGTCGCTGTCAGTAAGGTCGAAGAGAAGCTGGATTGCTTCCGAAATCGAGGCCGCCGTCTCGAGTCCATCCTCTTGCGCGCGCCGACGGTCCTCAGCCGTCGTCATCGGCGACGAGATCATGATGCCGCGGCCGCCCAGGCTCTTTGAGGCGACAACGTCGCGCCAGCGGTCACCGATATAGGCAACATTCGTTGGATTGAGTTTGAAATCTCTGATGGCATCCTCGAACATCCTGGTGGCAGGTTTCCGGCAGCTGTTCGGACCGGTCACGTTGGGGTGCTGAGGGCAGTAGTAACTGGCATCGATGTGCGCGCCTTCGGCTTTGAGAAGTGATTCAAAGTGGTTGCGCACCGCCTCGTAAGCATCGACGGTGAAAATTCCACGCGCGATTCCGGACTGGTTGGTTACAACTATTGCCGGCACCCGAGCGTCGTTGATGCGCCTGACGGCGGCGGCGGCCCCCGGCAGCAGGCGGACCTGCTTCGGCGATTTGATGTAATGCGCGTCTTCCATGAGCGTGCCGTCGCGATCCAGGAAGACCGCGTCGGGAGTCTTTCTCACGCTCGCGCCTTTGCTATCGCCGTGGTAAGCACGCCGTCCTCGCCGGGCGTTACGCTGCGCAAGTCGAGCAACAGCTTTCCCTCGGCGATGCGCCCGATGACGGCGGGATCGCCGAGTCGAAGCGCTTCCTCGAAATGTGCAGCGTCTGCCTTGATCGACAGTGCGCGAGAAGGAATTTTCGCCGTCGGGAATGCGCCGCCGCCTACACTCGCCTCACTGGGCACCACTTCGGCGTCGATGCCGCGCGCGCGAAGAGCCTCAGCGATCGAATGCGCGCGCGTCTCGATTTTCTCCAGCCGCTCGGTGAGCATGGCCAGCACCGGAATCTGTTTCAGCGCCTGCTTCGGATCGAGGTAAATGCGCAGCGTCGCTTCGAGTGCAGCAAGAGTGAGCTTGTCCACGCGCATCGCCCGGGCGAGAGGATTCTTGCGCAGTTTCGCCACGAACGCCGACTTGCCCAGAATGATCCCGGCCTGTGGGCCGCCAAGGAGCTTGTCGCCGCTCATGAGGACGAGCGTGGCGCCGGAGGCGACTGCCGACGGTGCGGTCGGCTCGCCCCCGACACCGTACTCGTCGAGCGAAAGCATTAGCCCACTGCCAAGATCGTGAATCACCGGCAGGCCGTGCTCGGCGGCGATGAAGACGAGTCGTTCGACGCTGACGTCGGCGGTGAAACCTTCGATGGCAAAATTGCTGCGGTGGACCTTGACGATGGCCGCGGTTTTCGGAGTGATCGCCCGGCGATAGTCGTCGTCGTGGGTGCGATTGGTCGTGCCGACCTCGACTAGCCGGGCGCCGCTGCGCGCCATGATGTCTGGAATGCGAAAGCTGCCCCCGATCTCGACGAGCTCTCCTCTGGAGACCAGCACTTCCTTCCTTTGCGCCAATGTGTTCAGCGTCAACACCATCGCCGCGGCGCAATTGTTCACTACCAGCGCATCTTCGGCGCCGGTCAACTGCGTCAGAAGTCCGACGCAATGCGAGTAGCGTGAGCCGCGCTTGCCGCTGGCGATGTCGTACTCAAGATTGCTGAATCCTTCGGCAACCTGTTCGATGGCGCGAATCGCAGCGCCGGCAAGCGGTGCGCGTCCGAGGTTGGTGTGCAGAATCACACCGGTGGCGTTGATCACTCGCCGCAGCGAGGGCCGGGTGGCGTTTCGAATTGCCGACGCTATCGTGTCGACCCACTGCTGCTCCGTCTTGTGGCTACCGCCCGCACTCCGCGCTGCCTCAACGCTGTCTCGCAAAGCGTCGAGCACAACGTTCCGCGGATGCTGCTCGAGCAGTTGCTTCACACCAGCGGTTTCCAACAGCGAGCTCACGCTCGGTAAATCCCGTCGCGCGTCTCTCATGTGGGTGGTGGAGTGGCGGGCGTTGCCGGCTGCTTCGGCGGTGGGGCCGGAGCGGGCACTGTATAGACGCGCTCGCTGTCGCCCGCTTTGCCCAGCAAGCCGCGAATGGCGATGGCACGCACTCTGTACGCCGTCTTGGGAGTCAGCGGACGCTGCATCTTGACCACCACTTCGCTAATCGGCACCGGCCGCGGCATCACCGGCTTTACGACGGTTACGGTATCAGCACGCGCTCTGGCTGGTGGACGCGCAGCTGGAGGGAGAGGGACGGCGGGATTCACTTTAGGAGTGGTGTCCTTCGGTGGCGGGCCCGCGCTAACAATTGCGAGCGGCGCCGAGTCAGGTCCAATCACACCAAAGTTGGCAGCGGTCAGAGTCTGCCTCGGATCGATCGGCTTGTCAAAGGAGACGACCAGCGAGAGGGAGTCTGTTGCACGAACCTCCCGGATGTGGGGCGGAATAGTGTCGTGTGTAAAAATCACCAGGGTGGTGCGCGCACTGTCCGCCAGACTGATCGAGACGCTGTCCCACGGCTCGCTCGGGTCGATTGCCAGGTTCTTGTTGCGATCGACATATGAGCGGATCGTGTACCTGGCCGCCGGCATGTGCTCCATCAGGAAAGCGCCGTTGGAATCCGCCACCGCCACGTACGGATGAATGCTGTCAGGTGGCACGAATGACTCGACCAGCGCGCCTGCGGCGGGTGAGCCCGAAACCCAATCGAACACGGTTCCGGCGATCCGCGTGCGAGGAATGATCGTACCCGTTGAAAAAAAAGTAGCGGCACCCGTGTTCCTGACGTTGCCTCGTATATCGGCGAGTCCCTTCTGCATGATGACCGTGTACGCGGTGTTGGGACGCCACCCGTTCGAGGGCTTTACGCCGATGACTTCGCGATGCCACGATGCGGTTGCAACGCCGTTGCGCGGGGATATCAAAAAGAGATCAGCTAACGTAGTGGCGGCAGGGGGGCGTTCGGCGACGACTTCGTCGAAGCGAAAAAGAACTTCCTTGGGCCGCACGCCGACGGTGCCGGAGTCGGGGGTAACCTTGATAAGCTGCGGAGCGGCGACGTCCGGCGGACCCCCGGGTGGCAGACCCGGCGACGCACACGCCAGTCCGAGCAGAGCGACGGCGATCAGCCGCCGCAAAGTGCTTTCACCTTTTCGGAGATCTGGGCGCGACGCTTGGTCCAGTCCTGCTGTTTCTTGCGCTCGGCATCGACGACGTGAGCGGGCGCGCGGCTGGTGAAGTCGTGGTTTTGCAGACGCGCGGTCAGCGCAGCGAGCTGCTTCTCAAGCTGCTCGAGCTCAGTGCGCAGCTTTCCACACTCCTTGGTCACATCAACGAGCCCGCCCAATGGAACAGTGAGCTCACTCCCATCGGCGAGGACGGCGTGGGCGGCACCAGCTCCGGTGGCGTGGTCACCAACCTTCACCGCTGAGCGGGAAAGTCGGCCAATGAGCGAGGAGTGATCGTTGAACAGAGACGCGTGCGCGGGCGACTGGATGGTGACATCGATCGATTTTCCGGGCGGAATTGCGTAGTCGGAGCGGATTTGCCGGACTGCGGTCACCGCCTCACAGACGAGATCGAAGTGGGCGATGGCGTCCCGCTCGCTTTCCGAATCCGGATGCGGAATCGCCCATGGCGCCACGGCGAGAAACTCGCAGCGATCGGCATCGACCGGGAAGGGAAGCCGCTGCCACAATGTCTCAGTGATGAACGGCATGATCGGGTGGAGCAGTCGCAGTGCGTAGTCGAACGCGTGCGTCAGGACTGCCCGTGCAACTTCGCTATCGCCATTCGCAGAACCGATCCGCCCCTTTGTGCTCTCGAGGTACCAATCGGCAAGGTCGTTCCAAACGAAGCCACGAGCAGCCTCGGCGTACTCGCTCAATCGTAATCCTGCGTAACGCTCCTCGGGCCGCCAGGATCTTTTTTGGGGGCGCGCCGGTCCAAGCGCCGCATCACACTTGAAGATCGTGCGGTTGAGTCGGCCGAGAATCCACCGATCGGCGAGCGTGAGCTCGTTGTCACTCAGCTCGTCGACGCTTCGCACCGGCGTCGCTCCGACGTTGGACAGCAGGAATCTCCCGATATTCCAGAGCTTTGTGGCGAAGTTCCGTCCGGGTGCGAACGAGCGCTCGAGATCGTTGGGGTCGAGCATCAGATCGGCCCCCATGCCCATTCCCGCTACGACAGTGTAGCGTAGCGCGTCGGCACCGTAGCTCGTGACGACATCAAGCGGATCGATGCCATTGCCGAGAGACTTGGACATCTTGACGTGGTGCATGTCGCGCACGGTCCCGTGGAGGTAAACGGTGTGGAACGGGTGCGCGTCCATGAACGCATAGCCGGCCATGATCATGCGCGCGACCCAGAAGAATAGAATCTCCGGTGCGGTGATCAGATCGTCAGTCGGGTAGAACGCGGCGAGTGCCGCCGAGTTCTTGTCCGGCCAGCCGAGAGTGGAGATCGGGAACAGCCACGAAGAGAACCAGGTGTCGAGCACGTCTTCGTCCTGGCGCACCTCGCCGCCGCATTTCTCGCACGCAGCGACGTCGGTGCGACTTACGATCTGACACTGACACTTGTCGCAGTACCAGACAGGAATGCGGTGGCCCCACCACAGCTGACGTGAGATGTTCCAGTCGCGGATATTCTCGAGCCAGTTGATGTAGACGGCTTCCCATCGCTCGGGAAGAATGCGGATCGTTCCGTCGTGGACTGCTTTGAGCGCTGGCTCGGCGAGCGGCTCCATCTTGACGAACCACTGATCGGAGAGCCGCGGCTCGACGACCGTGTCGCAACGGTAGCAGTGGCGGACTGCGTGCTGATGCGACTCCATCTTGATCAGCTGCTTGGACTTTTCGAGGGTGCGAATGATTCGCTCGCGGGCTTCGAACCTGTCGGCTCCAATCAGCTCCGCGGGCACACGCGAATTGGCATCGACGCCGTTCGCCATTGTGCCGTCGGGCGCCATGATGACGGGCATCGGCAGCTTGTGGCGCACGCCGACCTCGAAGTCGTTGGCATCGTGCGCCGGAGTGATCTTTACCACGCCGGTGCCAAAGGACGGATCGACGTACTCGTCGGCGATGACTGGAATCTCGACGTTGGCGATCGGCAGCAACACGGTTTTGCCAATCAACTTCTTGTAGCGATCGTCGTCGGGATGTACTGCAACGGCCACGTCGCCGAGCATCGTCTCGGGACGGGTTGTGGCAACTGTCACGCTGGCGTTGCCTTTCGCGCCAACGATTGGATAAGCGATGTGATAGAGTGTCCCCATCTCCTCGTCATGCTCGGCCTCTTCGTCGCTGAGCGACGTCATGCAGCGCGGACACCAGTGAATGACGCGATGGCCGCGATAGATCAGGCCGCGCTCGTAGAGCTGAACGAAAGCCTCACGCACCCCGATCGACAGCTCGGGCGAGAACGTGTACGCCGTGCGATTCCAGTCCGCCGAAGCGCCGATCGCGCGCAGTTGGCGCAGAATTTCGCCGCCGGTCTCTTCGACGAACGCAATCGTGCGCGCGACGAAAGCTTCGCGCCCGAGGTCAGCCTTGGTCTTGCCTTCGGCGGCGAGTTGTTTCTCGATGATGTTCTGGGTTGCAATGCCGGCGTGGTCGGTGCCGGGAACCCAGAGCGTTTCATCGCCCACCATACGCCGCCAGCGGATGATTACATCCTGCACCGTGTTGTTGAGACCGTGACCCATGTGCAGCACGGCAGTGACGTTCGGCGGCGGCATCACGATCACGAACGGATCGCGGTCACCTCCGTTGCGGCGGCTGCGCTTCTCGTCGGCAGAAAAAATTCCCGCCTCGATCCATCGATCGTAGATCGCGCGCTCCACCTGTCCCGGCTCGTACTGAGCGGGGAGATCACCTGGCCCCGACGCGCCGTCATTCGAGCGGAGTTGCTGGGTTGTGCTCATCTCTGGCGCAAGTTAACGGGCGCCAATTTCTCGGGTAAGACCGCGCGTCTTACCCGAGAAGAATCTGCGAGAGGATGTTATGCGTTGTTTGGTCGAGTGCGCGCGCTATTCGTCGGCGGTGCGTGCTCGGGATCGGTGACGTGGTCTGCCTTGGGGACGCCGCTCGGTGCGACGGCAGATCCGTCGGTGCGCCCGCCACGCGCCTTCTTCGTCGATTTGCGGCGCTCGGCGGTGTCCGGGATCTCCTCTGCTGCGGCCATGAACGCCTGGTCTTCTTTCAGCGAGCGATCCTCGAGCTTGTTGCGGGGATCCGCGTGGCGATCGATCTCAGTCGAGTTTCCCTGGCGGCGACGACCGGTGCCGAGCTGTTGTCCCTCCCAGTGTCGCTCGGTAAGGGTGGCATCGCCGTCCTCGTAGCGATGCGCGGCGTCGTCCAGCAGGTCTTCCTCGGTGCGGATAGCGAGTCGATTCACCACCGTGTCAACACCCGGCACTCCGCGCGCGACCACCACTGCCTGGTGTGCCTCTTCCTCGGAATTCACCCAGCCGGTGAGCTCGATGATTCCAGCTTCGACACCCGCGATGTCGATCGCGCGCTCGCTCAACGTCGGGTCGTTGCGGAATGCTTCGAGGACTCTTTCCTCGAGCTCCTCTGAACCGTTCAGCGATCCCTTAGGAGTGTCGACCTCATCGTCGAAGTCTGGGTCAAACTCATCTTCGTCGAGTCCTTCGTACTCGAAGTCTTCTCCTTCGGTGCCGCCTCCGAAGGTGTCCTTGATCCTGTCTGTCAAGCCTTTGAATCCCCCGAATCGCTCCGCCATCAGAACGCCTGCCGCGAAGCCGGCTGCAGCTCCGATCGCGATCAGGACCGCAGTGCGCGCAGAAGGTTCTTCCTCTTCTTCTTCGCGAAATATGTACGGCGGCTCGTTATGAAAGCGGAAGGGAGACATAGGTGTGCTAACCTGTGGCGAAGGGTATCTGCAAACGATACCTTAACGGGGAGCAAAAGAAAGGCCATCCGCAGTACTCGAATTCATCCCCCAAAAATGTTGACGCTGAGGCTCCCCGACGGCGCCATCCGTGAGGTTCCCGAAGGCGCTCTGCCGCGCGACCTCGTCGCGTCTATCGGGCCCCGGCTCCTCCGTGACGCTATCGCTGTCAAGGTAGACGGAGAAGTCCAGGATCTAAATACTCCGCTGCGAAAGGGCGGCGACTTCAAAGTCCTGACCGAGAAGGATCCGGAATCACTCGCCGTGCTCCGGCACTCCGGCGCGCACATTCTGGCTACCGCCGTTCGCCGGCTGAGACCGAACGCAAAAATCGGTTTTGGTCCGGCGATCGAAGACGGATTCTACTACGACTTCGAGGTCGATCAGCCGTTCACCCCGGAAGATCTCGAGAAGTTCGAGGCGGAGATGAGGAAAGTCATCGCCGAGAAGCATCCGTTCGTCCGCGAGGAGGTCTCGCAGGCGGAAGCGCGCAAGCGATTCTCAGACGATCCGCTGAAGCTGGAACGCCTCAGCGAATTCTCCGACGACGAGATCATCTCCACTTACACCGACGGGCCGTTCATCGATCTGTGTAAAGGACCGCACGTTCCTGACACTTCTTATCTCAAGAATTTCAAACTGCTGCATACTGCCGGCGCGTATTGGCGCGGCGACGAACATCGGCAGATGCTGCAGCGCATCTACGCGACGGCGTTCTGGAAAAAGGAGGATCTCGAGGAGCATCTCCAT
>Ga0209160_1000274_pt1 | contig 40531 bp, 30 predicted proteins | sample GraSoiAngelo_153_FD_186167 | JGI IMG/M metagenome (GOLD analysis project Ga0209160, IMG submission 186167) | Grasslands soil microbial communities from the Angelo Coastal Reserve, California, USA - 14_1009_12_40cm (SPAdes) (version 2) | ecosystem: Environmental > Terrestrial > Soil > Grasslands ...
GGCAACCAGGGCGGGCAATACCGCCCCGACGTGGATGTTGATATCAGCCGCTACTCGAACGGCGCGTATGTGGTCAACAACTTCCAGACCGGGGAGTGGCTGCAATACACCATCCAGGTCCCGCAGACGGGGATGTATCGGCTCGAGTTGCTGGTGAGCCGGCGGTGGGACGTAGCCAGCCGGGTCCATGTGGACGTCGACACCCAGCCGGTCACGGGCTCGGTGGTGGTGCCCGACACCGGGTCATGGGACGTCTTCTGGTGGGTCGGTCTCGGTAGCATCTCCCTTACCGCCGGCACACACGTCCTCCGCATCACCGCAGACCAGGAGTACTTCAACGTTGCCGCCTTCCGCCTTCTGGGGCCCTGAGCCGGGTGGTCGATGCCGGCGCGATCACGACGGGCTCGGCCGCCCATGAGGACGCACGCCCGGCTGGTCCTCATGGCGGCCGGCATCGTGCTCCTGCTGGGCGCGTCTGGCCTGCGACTGCTCCGGTCGTCATCAGGCTTGTCTGGGTCCCCCTTCGATCTCCAGGCGGCCCTCGCCGCGGCGCATCCTGGCGATGTCCTCGAGCTCCCCGCCGGCGCCACGTTCATCGGGAATTTCGTCCTGCCAAGCAAGCCCGGATCCGAATGGATCACGATCCGGTCCTCCGCGCACGAGCGCCTGCCTCCATCCGGCTCCCGTGTATCGCCGAGCGACGCGACGCTGATGCCGAAAATCGTAAGTCCGAACGCGGCACCCGCGCTCACCACGGCGTCGAAGGCGGCTCGCTACCGCATCATCGGGATCGAAGTGACTACCACCAGCCCGGTGAATTCCAACCTCGTCCGTCTGGAGGCCCCGCGGCAGAATTCGCTGGACCGGATTCCCACCGACATCCTCATTGACCGCTGCTACATCCACGGGACGCCAGCGGGCAGCGTCCGCCGGGGCATCGTCCTGAACGGGGCCCGCCTGGCCGTCGTCGGCTCCTATCTGTCAGACTTCCACGACCGCGGCGCGGATTCGCAGGCGATCACGGGCTGGAACGGGCCCGGCCCGTTTCAGATCGTCAACAACTACCTCGAGGCGGCGGGGGAGAACGTCATGTTTGGCGGGGCCGATCCGGCGATTGACCACCTCGTACCCGCCGACATCGAGATCCGCGGCAACCATTTCGACAAACCGCTGTCGTGGCGCGTGGGAGATCCCGCGTACGCCGGGATTCCCTGGACCGTCAAGAACCTCTTCGAGCTCAAGAACGCTCGCCGCGTCGTCGTCAGGGGCAACATCTTCGAGCACAACTGGATCCAGGCCGATCAGCACGGATTTGCAGTTGTGTTCACACCGCGGAACCAGCAGGGTCGGGCGCCGTGGTCGGAAGTCGCTGACATCACGTTTACCGACAACGTCGTTCGTCACTCTGTCGCCGGCATCCAGCTCCTGGGTTGGGATTATCTCCGCCCGAGCCAGCAGACCCGCCGCATCGTGATTCGCAACAACCTGTTCACAGACATCGGCGGCCCGCAGGGGGACGGCAATTATTTTAGCGGGACGCTGGTGTGGATGATGGACGGCGCGGCCGATGTCGTCATCGACCATAACACGGCCCTGCAGAGCGGCAGCCCCATCGTCGCGTCCGTGATTGTCCCCGAGCGGAAGACCCAGAGCGGGTTCGTCTTCACCAATAACATCGCGCGCCTCAACCAAAACGGGGTGAGCGGGGACGGCACCCTCGGAGACCCCGGGCGCACGCTGGCCACGTATTTCCCGGGCGCCGTATTCGAGGGAAACGTGCTCGTTGGCCGCGATGGCCGCTATCCTCCCCAAAACTTCTTCCCGCCGTCCGTCGATGCGATCGGCTTTGTGAATCTTCTGCAGGGAGACTACCGGCTAGCTGCGTCCAGTCGGTACAGTCAGGCATCCGACGCAGGGAGCGATCCGGGCGTCGATGTCGGGGCGTTGCGCGCCGCCCTGGGCCCAGTGGCGTGGGCGAGTCTCATGCTGCGGTAACGCAACGCCGCGTACCGGCTGGCAGGAAGGGAGATGCCGCCGACACCGACCTCCGGGAGGCGGTTGACGGGCCGGCGCCTGCGATGGTCACGGAGGGGGTGACTCCTGCGGAGGCGGGCACCACACCCTGTGCGCTCTTGAAGAGCGTGGTCGCCGACGCGGGTGCCGACGGCGCAGAGGTATTCCCTACCGCATCGAAGGCGGCGACCGTGTATTTGTAGGTGGTAACCGGCGACAGCCCGGTGTCCTGGTAGGCAGAGGTGCTGCTTGTGGCGACCTGCATGCCGTCTCTAAAGATCTTGTAGCCGACCACACCCACATTGTCGGTGGACGGCGACCAGACCAGGAAGATCTGCGAGGAACTGACGGCGGTTGCGGTCAACCCCGTAGGCATGGACGGCGGTAGAACATCTCCATTGGCCGCCATCACGCTCACAGGCGCGGAAATGGCGACGTTACCCGCCGCGTCTCTGGCCACTGCCGTCAAGGTGTGAGTCCCGTTGGCGACGGTGGTGGTGTTCCAGGTGAAGGTGTAGAGGGGGATGGTAGTCTCCGCGCCCAGGTTGGCGTTATCCAGCTTGAACTGAACGCCGACCACGCTCACGTTGTCCGTGGCGGTTGCGGAGACCGTGATGGTGCCGGAGACCGAGCTATTCGCCGCCGGGGCGGTGATGGAGACCGCCGGCGGGGTGGTGTCTGGAGGCGGCGCGGTAGTAAACACCGCGTCGGGCGAGACCGCGAGATTGCCGGCGGCGTCTTTGGACTTTACGCGGTAGTGATAAAGGGTGCCGGCTGTCAGACCATTCAGCGTGACGGTATGCGCCGTCACCCTGCTGGCGTCCAGCACTGACGCGCTGCCGTAGCCGGTGCTGAGGCCGTACTCGACCTGCGAGTCGGCGAGTTCGTCCGTGGTCCAGGAGATCGCGGCCGTATCCACGCTGAGGGCGGAGGCGGTCGCGCCGGAGAGCACGGGCGGGGTGAGGTCGTTGTTCACGGTGACAGTGACCGCGGCTGAGGCCGTGTTCCCGGCGGCGTCACGGGCCGCGGCGGTGAGGGTGTGAGCACCGTTGGGCACTCCGGTGGTGTCCCAGGCGAGGCGATATGGCGCCGTCGTATTCTCGGAGCCGAGGCTGGCCCCGTCCAGCTTGAACTGCACCCCCACCACGCCCACGTCGTCTGTGGCGCCGGCCGCCACGGTGACCGTGCCGGCCAGTGCCGTTCCGGCGGTGGGCGCGGTGATAGAGACCGTCGGCGGCGTGGTGTCTTGCACTGCCAGCGTTGTGGCCGCTGCCGGGAATGACTTGCCGGACGTGTTGCCGGCCGCATCGAAGGCCGCGACGGTGTACGTGTAGACGGTGACCGGCGAGAGCCCTGTATCCTGATAGCTATTCCCGCTTGCGATCCCGGTTTGTACGCCGTTTCTAAAGACCTGGTATCCGGTCACTCCGACGTTGTCGGCGGCAGGTGACCAGGCCAGGGTGATCTGTGATGCACTGTCCGCCGTCGCGGTCAGGCCGGTGGGTAGGGACGGGGGAAGGGTGTCAGGATTGGAGACCGTTACGCTCACAGGCAGCGAGGTCGATGTGTTCCCGGCGGCGTCACGGGCCACGGCGGTGAGGGTGTGAGAGCCGTTGAGCACTCCGGTGGTGTCCCAGGTGAATGCGTAGGGGAACGCCGTGAGCTCAGATCCGATGTTGCTGTTGTCGAGTTTGAATTGCACCCCCATCACGCCGACGTTGTCTGTGGCAGTCGCGATGACCGTGATGGTGCCGGAGACTGAGCTGTTCGCCGCGGGGGTGCTTATGGATACTGCCGGTGGAGTGGTGTCTGGAGCCGGCGCGGTGGTTAACACCGCGTCAGGCGAGACCGCGAGATTGCCGGCGGCGTCTTTGGACTTTACACGATAGTGATACAGGGTCCCGGCGGCCAGACTGTTCAGCGTGACGGTGTGCGCCGTCACTAGGCCGGACACGACCGGTATCGCGCTGCCGTAACCGGTGGTGAGGCCGTATTCGACCTGGGAGTCGGCCGGTTCGTCCGTCGTCCACGTGATCGTGGCGGCATTCGGACCGACGGAGGACGCGGTTACGGTGGAGAGCACAGGGGGCGTGACGTCGTTGTTCACGGTGACGGTGACCGCGGCTGATGTCGCGGTATTCCCGGCGGCATCGCGGGCCACGGCGGTGAGGGCATGAGAGCCGTTGCTGCCGGTGGTCGTGTCCCACGCGATGGAATAGGTGCTGGATGTTTCCTCGAGGCCGAGGTTCGTGCCGTCGAGTTCAAACTGCACCCCGACCACACTCACGTTGTCAGCAGCACTGGCCGAAACAGGGATGGTACCGGAAACGGTGGCGCCATTGCCCGGTGAGGCGATCGACACGGTGGGCGGGGTGGTGTCGGCCGGTGCCACGCCCATTCCAGCAAGGGTTATGGGATACACGACTGCCGCCGCACTGATGCTCAGCGTCCCGGCAGCATTGCCCCCCACCACCGGCGCAAACGCCACGAACACGTCGCAATGCGTGCCCGGGGCCATCACCCCGGTCCAGCTGCCGTTGGCCACGCAATAGTTTTGGGAGATCGCAAACGGTCCGGTGCTGGTGACGCTGCTGACCGACACACCCACCGAGCCCGTGTTGGTGACCTGAACGTTTTGCCCCGCGCTGGTGGTCCCGATCGTCACCGAGCCGAACGCAAGGCTGGCCAGGGAGACCGAGACAGAGGTCACCGGGGCGACGCCGGTACCGGCCAGGGTGACTGGGTAGACGCTGCCTGCCCCGCTGATGCTCAGCGTCCCCGTCGCGCTGTCCGCCGCTACTGGAGCAAAGACCACGTAGAGGTCGCAGTGCGTGCCGGGGGCCATGACACCGTTCCAGCTGCCATTGGCCACGCAATAGTTTTGGGAGATGGCAAAGGGGCCGATGCTGGTGACGCTGCTGAGCGACGCGCCCACGGAGCCCGTGTTGGTGACCTGGACGTTGTGCGCGGCGCTGGTGGTTCCGACCGTCACCGAGTCGAACGCAATGCTGGTCGGCGACACCGAGACAGACGGGAGGTTGGACACCGTAATCGTGACCGGCGCCGATGTCGCCGCGTTGCCCGCCGCGTCTCTGGCCACCGCGGTCAGGGTGTGCGCCGCATTGGTAGCTGCGGTGGTGTCCCAGGAGATGGCATAGGGCGCGATCGTTTGCTCGGCGCTGAGGTTGGCTCCGTCGAGTTTGTACTGCACTCCAACCACGCCGACGTTGTCGGAGGCGGTGGCGGAAACGGTGATCGTGCCGGAGACGACAGCCGACGCGGCCGGAGAGGCGATCGATATGGTCGGCGCGGTGGTGTCCACAGCGATCGTAGTAAAGGTCGAATCTGCCGACACGGCGAGATTCCCGCTGGCATCCTGCGATCTCACCCGGTAGTGATAGAGTGTGCCAGCGCTGAGTCCGGTGAGCGTCCGCACATGCGCTGTGACCAGGTTGGAGTCGGGCGCGCTCAGGGTTCCGTACGCGGTGGTGAGGCCGTACTCGGCCTGCGCGTCGGCCGGCTCATTGGTGGTCCAGGTGATGGTGGCAGTGGTTGAGGTTAGGGAAGAGACCGTGACCGAGGAGATGACCGGCGGGGTGGTATCGGCGGCGGCGGCGCCGGAGCCGGTGACGGAACGCGCAGCGGTACTGGCGTTGGAGTTGAAGAGGACGGTGTTGGCGAAACTGCCGGCGGCGGGAGGACTGAAGCGGGCGACGACAGTCTGGCTGGTCCCGGGGGAGAGGGTGAACGCGCCGCCGGAGACGATGCTGAAGGGAGTGGCGCTCGCGACGGTGCCGGTGAGGGCGGCGCCGCCGGTGTTGGTCACGGTGAAGGAGCGATCGGCCGAGGCGCCGACTGAGACGGATCCAAAGTCGGTGGTGATCTGGGGGGTAACAGCAAGGGAGGGCGTCGCACTCGAGACGCCGCTGAGGGCGCTGGCCGTGGCCGCGGTCAGGGCGTCGATATCGGCGCCGAGGTCCCGGCCGTCGGTGGCGGTGTTTTTGTAGGGGCTGGAGGGGGCGAGGTGGTAGTCGCCGCCGGCCAGGTTGAGAAACCCGACCAGATCAAGGGAGGCGGGGAAGAAGTTATCGGACGGATAGGTGGCCGCGGCCCCCCCGGCCGGGGCGTTGCGGACAAAGACGGCGCCAGGGGCGTACAGGTTGAGGGTGAGGATAGCGTTGCCCCAGGTTCCGGGGCCGGTGACCCCAGCCGGGCCGTTGGGGGTGATGGTGTTGGTGAAAGAAAACCCGGTATCCGGCTGGATGGTGGCGGTGGTTTCTGACGCGACCAGCGGGTTCTCAGTTTGAAATGCGGTGTTATGGTCGATGATGACGTCGGCGGCGCCGTTGCTCAACTGGAAGAGGCGCCCGGTGCGGTCGGCGCCGGCCCACTGGGCACCGCCGATGTCGTCGAAGAGGTTGTTCTGGATGAGCAGGCGCTGGGCTTGCTGGCTGAGGAACAGATAGTCCCGACCCAGGATTTCGATGCCCCCGGTGGCATGGCGGACGATATTGTGGGTGAAGGTGACGTCGGCGACAATGGCCCACGGGGAGGACCCGGTCTGGTTGCGCACGGTGAACAAGACAGCGGCGCCATGCTGATCGGCGCCGACCCAGTTGTGCTCAAAGATGTTGCCGTCCAGCAGGACCCGCTGGGCGTTTTTGAGTTCGAAGAGGTTCTTGACGGTCCAGGCGACCCCAGCGTAGGAGGGGTCGCCGACTTTCCAGGTCAGGGGTTTGAAGAAGTAGTTGCCGCGGACCTCGATGTCGGCGGGGACGAGGTTGAGGATGGAGGGGCCGTCACCGCCAAACATCACGTTCTCGCCCGACGCTTCCAGGTAGTTGTTGACGATTTTGAAGGGGCCGGTGCCGCTCCAGCTGGCGATGGCCTGGGCGTCGGCGCCGACTTCCGTGAAGCCCCAGAGCGCGGAATCGATCACGGCGGTGGCCGCGGAGTTCATGGCGATGCCGCGGCGGCCGCCGACGGTGGGATCCCCGTGGATGAAACAGCGGTCGAAGATCAGATCGTGGGGGAGGGCCGCGGCAGAGGTTTCGCCGGCCCCGAGTTCGATCAGACTATAGACAAAAGCGCCCGGGGTGGGAGCGAACTCGATGCCGATGAACCGGAAGTGATGCGCGCCCGAGGTGGTCCGCAGCGCGCCGCCGACGCCGGCCCCGACGACGATCTTGGGCAGCGCCGGCCCCGCATAGGCGCCGGTAATGCGGGTCCCCGGCGGCGGGAGGGTGCTATCCGCGGCACTGGTGCGCACGATGATCCACCCGGTGCCGCTCTTGTTGGGAAGCGTGAACGGGCCCGAGAACGTCGCCCCGGCCTGCAGGGTGATGACATCCCCTCCGACGGCGGCGTTCAGGGCCGCCTGGAGATCGCCGCCGGCAGGCACCGCCAGCGTCCGGCCCGTCGGGGGGACGTAGGTCGTATCGAGGATGACGCGTGGACGCTCCGGAAGGGCAGCGGCCCGTGCGGTGGTGGGCATGGGACCAGCAAGCGTGGCCGCGAGAGAAAGCACCAGCACGGCCAGGACTGCGCGGTTCAAATATCCCCGAACTCGAAACATGGCGATCTCCCCGGTGCGGAAGACCGCCAGTTCCGAATATCCCCTTCTTCGGCAGCCCGGCTGTCAGGTTCATCACCTGACCCGTGGCTTTGCGTCCCCGCCTCACGGCGGGTTTGCCCTTGTCGGAAAGGGGTCTCCGCGACGTATACCTTTCTGAATCTCTACACGGCTCTCTGTACTCCCTCGAATCCGTCGAATCTGTTGTCACTCCAACTCACCGCAGAGCCCACGCTGTCCAGGGGCATCGCGGTTCCTTTGGAGAACCTTCCTGAAATGATCACGTTGGTCACAGTAGCGCCGCGGCTTATCAGCGCAGTCCCGACGGTAAGCGGGTAGGCGGGGGCGAGCCCGCTGATGTAGAGCAGGCGTCCGTTCTTATAGTAGCGGACGGTCCCCGCCACCACGGCAATGCGGAAGACGTCGCCGCGCACATAGGTGGTAGTGGTACGGGTCAGCCCGAGTTCTCGAACCTGAGCGACGCCACCGGACCGTAGGCGGATGGCAAACTGGATCTCGTTCCGGTTCGCACCAGGGCGTCCACTGCGCCAGCCGATCAGTCGCACGCTGCTCGTCTCGGAGGCAGTGAACTCGAGGTACCCATCACCGGAGATGATCTGCTGCTGCGAGACAGCACCGGCGTCGGCGCATCCGTCGCAGCCGGAGATCTTTCGCAGCGAGCTGCCGTTGGATGTCACATTCACAAGGCTGCTCCAGACGACACTCTGCCTCTGGGCCGGGACTGCTGCGGTCCAGGTGCTTGCGGGGCCAGGACCCGGGGCGACTGGGCCTCCCGAGGCCACGCCGGCGCCCTCGGCGGGAGCTGTCCCACCTGGAGCACTTCCTGAACTCTGGCTCGGAGGGGAAAATCCTCCGCCTGACTCAAATCCGGAGCCGCCGCCCGAGGACCCTCCACCACCTGAAGCAGTTCCCGAGCCTCCTTGGGTCGAGGTCGCGGTTGTGGGTGGCGGAGTCCCCGGATCTTGGGGCGGGGACGGGTCGGTGGGCACCGCTGCAGTCGTGAGGGTCGTGAAGGTGAAGTCGGCGGATTGGGTCTGATTCCCCGCCGCATCCGAAGACTTGACGCGGTAGTGGTGGAGTGCGCCAGCAGCGAGACCGTTCAGTGTCACGGTGTGCATGGTGACCCTGTTCGCATCGAGCGGCGTTGCGCTCCCGTAGCTTACCGTCCGACCATACTCGACGACCGAGTCGGCCGCCTCGTCTGTCGTCCAGATGATGGTGGCGCCGGACGAGGTGATCGACCCCGCCGTCACGGAGGAGATGACCGGCGGTGTGGTGTCGGGAGCGGCGTTGCTGACGGTGACGCTGACGGCAGCGGAGGTAGTCCGGTTGCCTGCGCCATCGCGTGCGACTGCCGTGAGGGTGTGGCTGCCACTGGTGGCGGTCGTTGTGTTCCAGGAGACGGCATACGGGACGGCGGTAACCTCGGCCGCAAGGGGAACACCATCCAGCATGAACTGCACTCCGACGACGCCGGTATTGTCAGAGGCGTTGGCGGAGATGGGGACGGTACCCGAAACGGTCGCCCCGGATGCCGGTGTGGTCAGCCCGACGAGAGGGGGCGTGACATCGCCGGTGGATGGAGTCGTGACAGTCAAGTCGGATGTCGCAGCCAGATTGCCCGCGGCGTCCCTGGACATTACCCGGTAATGGTAGAGCGTCCCAGCCGTCAGACCGCTGAGGCTGGCCGCGTGCGTAGTGACCAGCGTGGCATCGCGCGGCGTGCTGGAACCGTACGCGGTGGTGAGGCCGTACTCGGCCTGCGCGTCGGCCGGCTCATTGGTGGTCCAGGTGATGGTGGCAGTGGTTGAGGTCAGGGAAGAGACCGTGACCGAGGAGATGACCGGCGGGGTGGTATCGGCGGCGGCGGCGCCGGAGCCGGTGACGGAACGCGCAGCGGTACTGGCGTTGGAGTTGAAGAGGACGGTGTTGGCGAAACTGCCGGCGGCGGGAGGACTGAAGCGGGCGACGACAGTCTGGCTGGTCCCGGGGGAGAGGGTGAACGCGCCGCCGGAGACGATGCTGAAGGGAGTGGCGCTCGCGACGGTGCCGGTGAGGGCGGCGCCGCCGGTGTTGGTCACGGTGAAGGAGCGATCGGCCGAGGCGCCGACTGAGACGGATCCAAAGTCGGTGGTGATCTGGGGGGTAACAGCAAGGGAGGGCGTCGCACTCGAGACGCCGCTGAGGGCGCTGGCCGTGGCCGCGGTCAGGGCGTCGATATCGGCGCCGAGGTCCCGGCCGTCGGTGGCGGTGTTTTTGTAGGGGCTGGAGGGGGCGAGGTGGTAGTCGCCGCCGGCCAGGTTGAGAAACCCGACCAGATCAAGGGAGGCGGGGAAGAAGTTATCGGACGGATAGGTGGCCGCGGCCCCCCCGGCCGGGGCGTTGCGGACAAAGACGGCGCCAGGGGCGTACAGGTTGAGGGTGAGGATAGCGTTGCCCCAGGTTCCGGGGCCGGTGACCCCAGCCGGGCCGTTGGGGGTGATGGTGTTGGTGAAAGAAAACCCGGTATCCGGCTGGATGGTGGCGGTGGTTTCTGACGCGACCAGCGGGTTCTCAGTTTGAAATGCGGTGTTATGGTCGATGATGACGTCGGCGGCGCCGTTGCTCAACTGGAAGAGGCGCCCGGTGCGGTCGGCGCCGGCCCACTGGGCACCGCCGATGTCGTCGAAGAGGTTGTTCTGGATGAGCAGGCGCTGGGCTTGCTGGCTGAGGAACAGATAGTCCCGACCCAGGATTTCGATGCCCCCGGTGGCATGGCGGACGATATTGTGGGTGAAGGTGACGTCGGCGACAATGGCCCACGGGGAGGACCCGGTCTGGTTGCGCACGGTGAACAAGACAGCGGCGCCATGCTGATCGGCGCCGACCCAGTTGTGCTCAAAGATGTTGCCGTCCAGCAGGACCCGCTGGGCGTTTTTGAGTTCGAAGAGGTTCTTGACGGTCCAGGCGACCCCAGCGTAGGAGGGGTCGCCGACTTTCCAGGTCAGGGGTTTGAAGAAGTAGTTGCCGCGGACCTCGATGTCGGCGGGGACGAGGTTGAGGATGGAGGGGCCGTCACCGCCAAACATCACGTTCTCGCCCGACGCTTCCAGGTAGTTGTTGACGATTTTGAAGGGGCCGGTGCCGCTCCAGCTGGCGATGGCCTGGGCGTCGGCGCCGACTTCCGTGAAGCCCCAGAGCGCGGAATCGATCACGGCGGTGGCCGCGGAGTTCATGGCGATGCCGCGGCGGCCGCCGACGGTGGGATCCCCGTGGATGAAACAGCGGTCGAAGATCAGATCGTGGGGGAGGGCCGCGGCAGAGGTTTCGCCGGCCCCGAGTTCGATCAGACTATAGACAAAAGCGCCCGGGGTGGGAGCGAACTCGATGCCGATGAACCGGAAGTGATGCGCGCCCGAGGTGGTCCGCAGCGCGCCGCCGACGCCGGCCCCGACGACGATCTTGGGCAGCGCCGGCCCCGCATAGGCGCCGGTAATGCGGGTCCCCGGCGGCGGGAGGGTGCTATCCGCGGCACTGGTGCGCACGATGATCCACCCGGTGCCGCTCTTGTTGGGAAGCGTGAACGGGCCCGAGAACGTCGCCCCGGCCTGCAGGGTGATGACATCCCCTCCGACGGCGGCATTCAGGGCCGCCTGGAGATCGCCGCCGGCAGGCACCGCCAGCGTCCGGCCCGTCGGGGGGACGTAGGTCGTATCGAGAATGACGCGTGGACGCTCCGGAAGCACGGAAGCGTTCGCCGCGGGCAGGAGAGCGGGCCGCGAAAGCATCGCGACCGCGACGATCAACAGCGCGGGTAGCGTGCGGACGCGTATGGCTTGGCCAGCAACAAACATGGCGGTCTCCCCGGTGCGGAAGACCGCCAGCTCCGAATATCCCCTTCTTCGGCAGCCCGGCTGTCAGGTTCATCACCTGACCCGTGGCTTTGCGGACCGCCTTCACAGGCGGGGTGCCTTTATCGGATGGGGTCTATCCGCGGTATGCTAGCTGAAACTTCACGATTCAAGTAAGGTGAATTCCAGCCGATATTTAAGGGTTTCTCCTATATTGGACCACGGGGCTTACTTTACGTCAAGGGAAGCGGTTGTTCGCTATACGGGCGATCTTCTCTCTTATCTCGCTCAAATTAGCGACGCGGATGCTTACGAACCGCACACGCGTTTGGTATGCTGCCTGGGGGATAACCCTCCCTCGTCAGCGCCGGTTTTTCTGCGGTGTCATTTTCTGATGCGGATGGCATCGAGGTTGAAGTACTGCTGGTCCGCATAGACCCGCAGGACGTGCAGACCCATCGTCAGCCCCACCCCGCTCGCCCCCACCCATTGGAAGGTGTGCCAACTCCCCGTATTCGGAACAGATAGCGAGCCAGTCACGTTCTGTCCGTCGAGCGCCATGCGAAACCGGCTTGCACTGAACTGGCTGCTGACCAGCACCTCGATCCGATATACTCCCGTCGCCGTGACGTTGATTGTATACTCCAGCCATTCCCCAGTCTGGAAGTTATTGATAACGTAGCGGCCGTTGTCGGCAATGATATCGACGTCGACATCCATGCGGTATTGCCCGCCCTGGTTACCCGGCGTGGTGTCATGGTACGCGACACCCTCCCCTCCGACGTCGAAGTTCTCGGCCTGGACCACCCCAGGCATGGCCCAGGGCGTCCCTCCATAGGGCGACCGACTCCCCGCCGGCATGGTGGTGGCCGATGCCGGCGACGACGGTGCCGATGTATTGCCGGCCGCATCAAACGCTGCCACCATGTAGCCATAGGTCGTCGCTGCCGACAGTCCCGCATCCTGATAGCCAGTCGTGCTTCCGACGATCCCGATGAGGGTGCCATTTCTGAAGACGTTGTACCCGGAGACCGCCACATTGTCGGTCGACGGCGACCAGGCCAGGGTGATCTGCGAGGAACTGATGACGGTGGCGGTCAGGCCGGATGGGATTGACGGCGGCGTGGTGTCCGCCGCAGCCGCGCCTGTGCCGGACAGCATCACCGGATACACGCTGCCCGCCACGCTGATGTTCAGCCTGCCGGTCGCCGCGCCGCCCACCGCCGGGGCAAAGACCACGAACATGTCGCAGTGTGTGCCTGGAGGGATGACGCCGTTCCAGGTGTTCGTCGCCAGGCAATGGTTCTGGGTGATCACGAACGGGCCGGTAATGGCGACGCTGCTGAGCGTCACCCCGGCCGCGCTGGGATTGAAAGCCTGAATATCCGCCGCCGGGCTGGTCGTGCCTACCGTCACTAGACCGAAAGCGACGTTACTTGGGGAGACTGAGACTGGGGAGGGAGCAGGGCCGCCCCCGGTTCCACCCCCGCTGAGGGCGCTGGCCGTGGCCGCCGTCAAGGCATCGATATCGGCGCCGGGATCTTTGCCGTCGGTAGCGGCGTTCTTGTAGGGGCTCGTGGGGGCGAGGTGGTAGTCCCCCCCGGCGAGGTTGGCGAAGCCGACCGAATCGAGCGAGGCCGGGAAAAAGTTGCCTGCCGGGTAGCTCCCCGCCGTACCCCCGATCATCGCATCGTTGGTAAAGACCGCGCCGGGGAAGTAGGTATTCAACCACGTGGTCCAGTTGCCGGCGGCGCTGTTGGTGATGCTGTTGGTATACCGGAATCCAGTGCCCGGCCAATAACTGGCGATATGGGTCATGGCGTAGAGAGGAAGCGCAGTCTGGAAGGTCGTGTTATGGTCGATGGTCAGGTCGGCGGGTCCATCCCAGACGTTAAAGAGCATACCCGTGTAGACCCCATACACCGAATCGGGGAACTCGCCGATGTTGAGAAAGAGATTGTGCTGGATAAGGACACGTTGGAGTTGCTGGCTGGGGTAGAGGTTGTCCCAGCCCATGAGTTGGACGCCGGCGGTGGAGTGCCGCACGATGTTGTGGATGAAGGTGACGTCCTGCACTGTGGACCAGGGGGCGGCTCCGGTCTGATTGCGGGGGGTGAAGAGGATCGCGAAGCCGCCCTGATCCGCCTGAGTCCAGTTGTACTCAAAGATGTTGCCATCGATCACGACGCGCTGCGCGTTCTTGAGCTCGAAGAGGTTTTTGACCACCCAGCGGGTGCCCGCATAGGAGGGATCGTCGGCCTTCCAGGACAGGGGCTTGGTGAAGTAGTTGCCCCTGACCTCGATGTCGGAGGCCACCAGCCCCGACGTGCTGGGATCCCAGCCGCCGAAGAGGACGTTCTCCCCGGAGGCCTGGAGGTAGTTATTCACGATTTTGAAGGGTCCCCACCCATCGTAGGCGTCGATGGCCTGCGCGTCGGCGCTGCGGTGATGGATGTCGGTGATGGCAGAATCCACAACCGCAATCCTGCTGCCGTTCGCCTGGATCCCATGCCGGACGTCGCCCGTGGGAGTGCCGTGAATCCAGGATCGATCCACGACGATGTTGTCCGCGCCTCCCAGCTCCACGATGCTGCCGGTGGTGGCGCTGGTGAGCTCCAGGCCAATCAGGCGGACATGCGACCCACCCTGCAGGACGACACTTCCCCCGCCGTCGAGCTTGGCCATGAGGGGCGCGTGAGCAGGGGTGGCGCGGGTCCCGGGCGGGGGGAGGCTGGCCCACGCTGAGGAGCGCACGGTCACCCACCCGGTGCGGCGGGGCAGCGAGAAGGATCCGAGGAATGCCGCGCCGGCCTGCAGTTCGACGACATCGCCCGATTGGGCTGCATTCAGCGCACCCTGCACATCACCGCCGGCGGGGACGGTGAGAATGCGTCCGGTGGGCGGGATCACAGTGGTGTCGAGGTACACGCGGGGGAGTTCGGGGAGGGTGGCGGCCCGGACGACGGCGGGCGCGGGGATAGACACCGTCGCCGCAGCCATCACCAGAATCAGCACGGCAGGCACGCACCGGCGAATACCAGATGCTCGAACACAAAACATGGCGGTCTCCTCGGTGCGGAAGACCGCCAAGTCCGAACTTCCCCTTCTTCGGCAGCCCGGCTGTCAGGTTTCCCACCTGACCCGCGGCTTTGCGTCCCCGCCTCACGACGGGTTTGCCTTTATCGGATGGGGTCGTTCCGCAAGCCTTTTGAGTCGTCTCAAAGGCGGCTCGTGACCAATCGTATCGGGTCTTTCCCTCTCTTACATCCCTCGAATTACCTACAAACAGCAGTTCAATGGCCGCGAGTTAGGAAGACGTCCCGCCAGGGCTTTTTCATGTCCGCTTGGAGGGTTAACCCCCAGTGTCTGGGGGGAAAAATTTATTGATCTTGGCGCCGGTCTGACGCCGGATTCTCTTCCGGCGATGGGAAAAGGGGGATCCCGCGATGGCCAGACGTAAGGGTGTCATCGACAAGGCCGGCACGTCTGTCGGCGTGCCGGAGACGATGACAGATGCAGAGAGGGATGGGATCAGGTCGCACGCGCAACTAGACGCAAACATCATCATCCGCAACGCCCCGGATCCGGTGTTCGTCGCCGATCTCGAAGGGAAGATTCTGCAGGCCAACGATGCGGTGTATGAACTGCTGGGGTTCCGGCCGGCCGAACTCATTGAGCAGTCGCTGTCGCGTTTCATCTCGGCTCATGAGACGCAAGAGTTCCTGGCGGCGTTGCGAGAGGTGGTGGAGCGTGGCGTCACGCGCAACGTCGTGCTTAGCCCACGCAGCGCGATGGGCGAGGTCATCCCGACGACGCTGAACGCGTCCGCGCTGCGGGACGGTGATGGGAACGTGATCGGCGCGATCGGCATCCTGCGGGACATGCGCGAGCTGGACAAGGCGCGCGCCTACGCAGAGAGCCTGATCAAAAACGCCCCAGACCCGGTGTTCGTCTCCGACCTGGAAGGCAAGATCCTCCAGGTCAACGACGCCTGCTCCGAGCTGCTGGGGTTCCGGCCGGATGAACTGATCGAGCAGTCGCTGTCGCGGTTCATCTCTCCCCAAGAGACAAAAGAGTTCGTCGTGGCCCTGCGGGAGGTCGTGGAGCGCGGGGTTACACGCGACGCCCGTCTGAACCCCCGCAGCGCGACCGGCGAGGTCATCCCTACGACCCTCAACGCCAGCGCCCTGCGCGATGTGGAGGGGAGGGCGATCGGCGCGATCGGCATCCTGCGGGACATGCGCGAGCTGGACAAGGCGCGCGCCTACGCAGAGAGCCTGATCAAGAACGCCCCAGACCCGGTGTTCGTGTCCGACCTGGAAGGCAAGATCCTCCAGGTCAACGACGCCTGCTCCGAGCTGCTGGGGTTCCGGCCGGATGAACTGATCGAGCAGTCGCTGTCGCGGTTTATCTCCCCTCAGGAGACGCAGGAGTTTGTCGCCGCCCTGCGGGAGGTCGTGGAGCGTGGGGTCACGCGCAACGTCCGCCTGAACCCCCGCAGCGCCAGCGGCGAGGTCATTCCCACGACCCTCAACGCCAGCAACCTACGCGACCTGGATGGCCGCGTGATCGGCGCGATCGGCATCCTGCGGGATATGCGCGAGTACGAGCAGGTGGTGCGCGATCTGGTGAAGTCGCGCACCGAGCTGCAAGAGAAGGTCCTGGAGCTGGAAAAGTTCGAGGAAGTCGTGGTCGGCCGTGAGCTGAAGATGATCGCGCTGGAGAAGGAGCTGGAGCAGGTGCGGGCGGACGTCGCGCGCCTGCGAACCGAGCGAGGCGCGTCCTGATGTCCACCGCGCAGGTGGCCCCGTCTGTCCGGGCGGCGGCGACCGGCCCCGCTGAACCGCGCGACGCCGAGCTACGGCTCGAGGTCGATCGGCTGCGCCGGCTGGTGCAGACCCTGGACCAGCGGCTGCGGCTGCGCGAGGACCACCGCCGCGCGATGCTGCACATCCTGCAGGACCAGCACCAGTCCAATCTCCGGCTGGAGCACGCGCGCAAGGCGTTGATCCACATCATGGACGATCTGCGCAAGACCACGGAGGAAATCGCCCGGCGCGAGCAGGAGCTGCGTGACAAACAGGAGCAACTGGTCCAGGCCGGCAAGCTGGCCACGCTCGGCGAACTGACCACCGGCATTGCCCACGAGCTGAACAACCCGCTGAACAACATCGGGCTCTTCCTGGGGAACATCATCGACCTCGTGGAACTGGGCCGGCTGGACAAGGGGCGCGTGCTGGCCGACCTCCATGCCGCGGTGCAACAAGTACGCAAGGCCACGGAGATCATCTCGCACCTGCGTACCTTCGGCCGCCTCGCTCCGGTCGGGTACGAAGAGGTGGCGATCAACGAGGTTGTGCTGCGTGCGCTGGATCTCCTCCGCGAGCAGCTGCGGCTGCGGGATATTACCATTGACCTCGACCTGAGTACTGCCAATCCCGTGGTCACGGGCAGCCCCATCCAGCTCGAGCAGGTGTTCATGAACGTGCTCGCCAACGCCCGGGATGCGCTGGCCAGCGCGCCCGTCAAGGTGCTCCGCATCCGCAGCGCGGTCAGCCAGGAGCGCGTGGACCTCACGTTCTCCGACACCGGCCCGGGGATCCCGAAGGGGTTGGAGCAGCGGATCTTCGACCCGTTCTTCACGACCAAGGAAGTCGGGCACGGGACGGGGTTGGGCCTCTCCATCGCCTACGGGATCATCAAAGATCATCAAGGCACCATCGAGGCGAGCAGCCCTCCAGGCGAGGGCGCCACATTCATGATTCAGTTGCCATTGGCGCGGCAATGATCGTGGCTCCTGAACGGGTCTCCACAAAACTGATCCTCCTGGTCGACGACGACCCCGTGCTGCTGCAGGCGCTGCCGGAGGCGTTGCGGCTGCGGATGGAGGAGGTGAACGTGGAGACCTGCGACTCCGCGGAGCGGGCGCTGCAGCGCATCACAGAGGTCGACTACGAGGCTATCGTCACGGACATCAAGATGCCCGGGACCGACGGCTTGGCCCTGCTGGCGCAGATCAAGGCCTTGCGGCCGGACACGCCGACGCTGCTGATCACCGGGCACGGCGAGCACGATCTGGCCGTGCAGGCGTTGCGCGGCGGCGCCTACGACTTCATCCAGAAGCCTATTGACCGCGAGTACTTTGTGGCCTCGCTCATCCGGGCCATGCAGGCCAGGCAGTACAAGCGCCAGCTGGATGACCAGCAGCACACGCTGGAGCGGCACGCCAGCGATCTGGAACGGACCATCCAGGAGCGCACCCGCGAACTGCAGTTCCTGGCCGATGCCAGCCGCATCCTCACCGCCTCGCTGGATTCTGAGGCCACGCTGAAGAGCATCGCGCGGCTGGCGGTCCCGCGGCTCGCCGACATGTGTATGACCTTCCTGGCCGAATCCGACGGTCAGGTGCGCCGCGTGGAAGTTGTGCATTCGGATCCTGCCAAAGAACAGCGGCTGCGCAAGCTGTTGGAGCGGTATCCATTCAACGCGGTCGTCTCCGAGCCCACGGCCACGGTGCTGCGGACCGGCCAGGCGTTACTCGTGCCGGAGATTTCTGAGGAATGGGCCCGCGGATTGGGGCCCCACACCGAGGAGCTCAGTGTGGCTCGCACGCTGGGCTCGGTCTCGCTGATCATTGTCCCGCTCGTGGCGCGCGGCCGCACGCTGGGTGTCATCGCGTTTCTCACCGCCGAGTCCAACCGCCAGTACACGCGCGACGACCTGGCCCTGGTGGAGGAACTGGCGCGCCGGGCGGCGCTGGCGATCGATAACGCCCGGTTGTACGAGCAGGAGCGGCGCATCGCCGAAACGCTGCAGCGCAGCCTGCTGCCGCAACGCCTTCCGCCGATTCCCGGCCTCGCGTCCGCCGCCCGGTATCTGGCGGCGAGCCCGGAGGCGGTGGGCGGCGACTGGTACGATCTCTTCGTGCTGCCGCGTGGCACGGTCGGGCTGGTCATGGGTGACGTCGCCGGGCGGGGTGTGCGCGTGGCCGCCTTGATGGCCGAGCTCCGCAGCGCCCTACGGGCGTACGCGGTGGAAGGATACAGCCCTGCCGAGGTGGTGCAGCGGCTGGCCATGTTGATCGAGCCGGGGGAGATGGCGACGCTGGTCTACCTCATCTTCGATCCGGCCACCCAGACGGTGCGTTTCACCAACGCCGGCCACCCCCCGCCGCTGGCCGTGGCCCCTGACGGCCGCGCGGCGTACCTGGAGGGTGGGGCGCCGCCGCTGGGGGCGCTGCGGATGCCGTCGTACCATGAGCAATCAGCGCAGCTATGGCCCGGCAGTACACTCCTCCTCTACACTGACGGACTGATCGAGGTGCGCGGCGCGTCGATCGACGATGGTCTGGCGCGCCTGCATCGCGCCGCCGCCGCAGATCCCAATGAGGATCTGGACGAGCTGGTGGACCGCGTGCTGGGCGAGGTGACCCGCGGTCGTCCCGGCGGGGACGACATCGCGCTCCTGGCCCTGCGTGCGGAAATCCCCGACCCGACCCGGTTCCATGTCCGGCTCCCGGCGGTGCCCTCGTCGCTGCCGATGCTGCGGCATACGTTGCGCCGGTGGATGGAGGCGGCGCAGACGAACGACGAGGATGCCTATGAGATCCTGGTGGCCTGCTGCGAAGCGTGCAGCAACGTGATCGAGCACGCCTATGGAGCCGCAGATGGCGACGTCGAAGTTCGTGGCCACATGACCGAGCATGAGGTGGAAATGACCGTGCGCGACTGGGGACGTTGGCGCCCGCCACGCGGGATGAACCGCGGCCGCGGTTTGCGGCTGATCGAGGAACTGATGCGCCATGTGACGGTGACGCCACGGCCCGACGGCACCACGGTCCACATGCAACGAACACGAAGGCAGGTGACGACATGACGGTGACGGCAATGGTCAAGGTGATCGAACGGAACGGGGTGCCGGTCGCGGCACCGGAGGGCGAGATCGACCTGGCCAATGTGGCGGATTGCCGGGCTCAGCTCATCTCGGTCGTCCCCAACACCGCGCCCGGCCTGATTCTCGATCTGTCGCAGACGACGTACCTGGACAGCCGCGGTGTCCACCTCATTCTGGAGTTGGCCGAACGCCTGCGGACCAGCCAGCAACAGATGGCCCTGGTCCTGCCGGAGCGCTCGGTGATTCGTCGCGTCCTGTTGCTGACACAGGTGGACAAGACCGTTCCCCTCTGCCGGACGCTGGACGAGGCGCTGCAGCAGTTCCGGTCGTGAGGGCGCGGCAGCGCCCAGCCATCTGAGGGGGCCCCCAACCCCATCGTTCCCGCTCCGGGGGGAGCCCGTGCGCTGTGGCCGTTTCGTGTCGGCGGCAGGGACGGGTGCCGGGCATCCCGTATGAAGAGCCCGTACGTTCCCACGAAGGACCGACAACTCACACCGGGTCCGACTGCACGGGGAGGGAAAGCCATGGGACGGATTTCTGCATGGGTGCTGCTGGCCGCATCTGTGCTAGTCGCGGTCCCCGGAGCGGCGGTGCAGGCGCAGCCTCCCCCCAAGACGCTGCACATCGCCGTGGGGATTGATGCCGACACGTTGGATCCCGCCGGTCAGACGACGACAACCGTGGCCAACATGGTGGATTACATCTACGAAACACTGCTGCGCCCCGACTACGCGGGGGGCACGGTCGCGCCTCAGCTGGCCACGAGCTGGACGGTCAGTCGGGACGGTCTGATGTATACGTTCCGGCTCAGGAGGGGCGTGACGTTTCAGGACGGCACCTCGTTTGACGCCGACGCCGTGAAGTTCACGTTCGAACGGCTGCTGGATCCCAAAACGCGAGTGCCGTTGCGGTTCCTGGTCGATGCCATCAAAGAGGTGCAGGTGCTCGATGCGTTGACGGTGCGCTTCGTGTTGAGCAGGCCCAGTCCGATGCTGCTCAGCAACCTAACCTACACCACCACCGCCATTATCTCGCCGGCCGCCGCGGCGAAAATCGGTCCGGCGAATCTCGTTCGCGACGCCACGGCAGCCGGAACCGGTCCGTACCAGTTCAAGGAGTGGGTCCGCGGCACGTCCATTCTAGTGACCCGCAACCCCGGGTATTGGGGGAAGGCTCCGGCGTTTGACGAGGTGATGTTCCGCGTTGTGCCCGATGCTGGGACGCGGGAAACGATGTTGCTGGCCGGCGACGTGCACATGGCGATGCTCCCCCCGGCGCCCGATGTCCGCCGGCTGCGGGAGAATCCGAATGTCACGCTGGTGCAGGCCCCCACCGACCGCGTCATCTTCATCGGGCTGAATACTCAATGGGGTCCGCTCCGCGATGCGCGCGTCCGGCAGGCCTTCAATTATGCGGTCAACAAAGGAGCCATCCTCAGCAGCGTCCTGTTCGACCTGGGCACGGTGGTGGACTCGCCGTGTCCGGCGGGGATGTTCGGGTACGGCCCGGTGCAGGCCGGCGGGTGGCCGTTTAACCCGATCAAAGCCAAGCAGTTGCTGGCCGAAGCCGGGTATCCCAGCGGCTTCGAGGTCACCTTTTTCACCCCGACCGGCCGCTACATCCAGGACTTCCAGGTCGCGCAGGCTGTCGCCGCCCAGCTGCGTAACGTGGGCATCCGCGCGTCGGTCAGCACGATGGAGTGGCCCAGCTACGTCGCCGAGATCACCGCGCCGCCTGAGCGCACCCGCCTGCAGATGTTCGTGCTGGGGTGGGCGTGGGTGGTGTTGGATTGCGACGGCGTGCTGTTCGGCCAGTTTCACTCATCCCAGCACCCGCCGCGCGGGCTGGCGCCCGCGTTCTACACGAACGCGGAGGTGGATTCCTGGCTGGATGAAGCCCGCACGACGGTGGACGTCGAGAAGCGGAAGACCCTCTATCGCCAGGCCCAGCAGCGAATCTGGACCGACGCTCCATGGATCTTCCTCTGGGCGCAGAACTGGTACGTGGCCACGGTAAAGAGCCTGGTCGGTGTATCCATTACGCCCATCGAGAAGTGGGACGCGATCTACGCGACGTGGAAGTGACTCGCCGCCTGGTGATGACGTCAGGCACGTGCATGGACTAACTGGCGGCGAGTCATTGCGAGCGGAGCCCCGCGCGGAGCGCGGGACTCCGCGAAGCAATCTCCTCTGATGCGCGCTCCTCTGGGCCGTTATGTGGTGCGGCGGCTTCTCTACGCGCTGCCGACGCTGCTGGGGGTCACCCTGGCCGTCTTCCTGCTGGTGCGCCTGATTCCCGGCGATCCTGCCCGCCTCATCGCGGGCCTGCTGGCGTCTGACGATGAGGTGCAGCGGTTGCGGGTGGAGTTGGGCCTGGATCGTCCGATGCCCGAGCAGTACGCGCGATTCCTGGCCAGCGTGCTGGCCGGCAACTTTGGACTTTCGGCGGTGACCCGCACCCCGGTGATCGAGGAGATCGGCATCCGGATGCGGGCCACCCTGACGCTGGCGGTCACCAGTACGGCCCTCGCGGTGGCGGCCGGTCTCAGCGCCGGCGTGCTGGCCGCCGCGTATCACAATACCGCCGTAGACTACGCGGTGATGATGGCTGCCCTGGGCGGCGTATCGGTCCCGGTGTTCTGGCTGGGGATCATGCTCATGCTGCTCTTCGCCGTGCACCTGCACTGGGTGCCGGCCGGCGGGAGCGGCACACCGGCCCACCTCATCCTGCCGGCGGTGACCCTGGCGGCGTTCTCCACGGCCATCGTCGCCCGCATGACCCGCGGGAGCCTGCTGGAGACGTTGAATCTGGACTTCGTGCGCACCGCGCGGGCGAAGGGGATCGGCGAGGGGGCGGTGATCATCCGCCACGCCCTGCGCAACGCGTTGATTCCGGTCGTCACGGTGGTCGGCCTGCAGTTTGGCACGCTGTTGGGCGGCGCGGTGTTGACCGAGACGACGTTCGCCTGGCCGGGACTGGGACGGCTGCTCGTCTCAGCCATCACCGCCCGGGACTATCCGGTCATCCAGGGCATTGTGATCGTCTTTGCCGCGATGTTTGTGGTGGTCAACCTGGTCACCGACCTGCTGTATGTCGCCGTCGACCCGCGCATCCGATACGGATAAAGGGGTCAGACCCACGCTTCCCTCCGCCGGGAGATCGGCCTGGGATCGCCTGCGGCGGCGGCGGACCGCCGCCGCCGGCCTGGTCGTCCTGGGCATGCTGCTGGCCTCCTCTCTGGCCGCGCCGCTGCTCATGGGCGATCCCGATGCCGTTGATTTCGCGGCGGTCCTGCAGTCCCCGTCGCCGGCGCACCCGCTGGGGACCGACCAACTGGGCCGCGACCTGCTGACGCGCGTGATCTACGGCGGCCGGATTTCCTTTCTCATCGGAGCCCTGGCGGTGCTGCTGGCGCTGGCCGCGGGGATCCCCGTGGGGGTGATTTCCGGCTACGCTGGGGGCACGGTAGATCTCCTCGTCCAGCGCGGGGTGGACCTGTTGCTGGCCTTTCCAGGATTCCTGCTGGCGCTTACCCTGATCGCGGTGCTGGGCGTGGGTGTGACCAATGTGGTCGTGTCGGTAGCGGTGGCCGCGATACCGGTGTACGTCCGGCTGGTCCGGGGGGCGACGCTGGTGATCCGCGAGCAGACGTACATCGAGGCCGCACGAGCCCTGGGGGCGGGCGACAGGGCCATCATCCTGCGCCATGTGCTCCCCAACTGCCTGACGCCGGTGATCGTGCAGTCGACGCTGCAACTGGGGGCGGCGATCCTGACCGCCGCCGGCCTGGGGTTCCTCGGGTTGGGTGTCCGGCCGCCCACCCCGGAGTGGGGAACGATGCTCGGCGAGGGGCAAACCTACCTGCTGTCCTACTGGTTCATCGCCACGTTTCCGGGTCTGGCCATCTTTCTCGTGGTCATGGCGTTCAACCTGGTCGGCGACGGTCTGCGCGACGCGCTCGATCCACGGGCCGGGGCCCGGGGATAATGTTCGCTGCTCCCAGGTTCGCCTAGGTCCGGTTCTCTCGGGCAGGAGTATATTAGAAGATGAGGAGGCGAGATCCATGCGGTGGTGTGCGATAGGGTTGGCGCTGGTGGTCCTGGCCGGCAGCGCGGCCTGGGCGCAGGGTCCGTCGGCTTTTGTGGATGTGCCGCCCTGGCATTGGGCGTTTGATGCGGTGCAACAGGGGTCGACCGCGGGGATCTTCACCGGATACCCCACCGCTGACAGTGAACTCGTGGCCAACGCCCTGGTTCAAGTGTACGAGGCGTTTGCGCACGCGGGCCATCCGGCCGCGCGGGGATGGGCGGAGTGGTTCTTGACCAACACGCCGACACAATGGCCGCAGCCGCTGCAGCGCAGCCGGCTGGCAGGGTTCACGCTGGAGGATCTCCGCGTACAGGTGAATGCCGATCGCGCGCGGGCGACATTCACCGCGACGGTCGCCATGCGCACCGACGGCGGGCAGTCTACCCTCCGGTCCTCGATGGAGGCGCAGGCCGAGAAAAACGGGTCTGGTCACTGGCGGATCGACTACTCGACACTCGTGGCGGGGCAACCCCAGCTTTTCAGATAGATCGATCGGAGGGGGAAGGATTCGCCTTTCCGCTCCGATTGTTACGAGCAGGACTGCCGGAAGGAGCCGGGGAATGGGGATGGGCGTAATCGCGTCCGGGGGGCAACCACGGATAGTATAGCGGGAAGGGCAGGGGAGTGGTCGATGGCAACCGGTACAGTCAAATGGTTCAACGCAGAGAAGGGTTACGGCTTTATCACACCCGACGACGGCGGTCGGGATTTGTTCGTGCATTATACCGGTATTGAGGGGACCGGCTACCGGACCCTCAGCGAAGGGCAGAAGGTCGAGTACGAGGCCACGCAGGGACAGAAGGGTCCCCAGGCCACAAAGGTCCGCGTCGCCGGCTAGCCTCTTCCCCGGCTTCTAGGTCGTCTCCGCCCCGCGACCAGGTCGTGATCCTGCCGCGGGGTTTTCTGTCTCCGCACAGGCGTTCGGTGACCGATTTGAGCTACTCGTCATTTCAATTCACTCCTACTGAAATACACTCACAGGATATTCAGTGCAGGAGTCGAACTGTGCGCATGGGAGGGCAAGAGGAGGCTTTCCCATGGGGAAGGTTGCAGTTGTGGTGCTGGCACTGGTGATCCTGTTCGCGGCGCTGCCGGTAGGATGGCTGGCAGAGTCAGCGAAGGCGCAGGTCAAGATCGCGGGACACGGAGGAGGGGAACTCCTGTAGATCACGCTTCCGGTGTCCCGCATGACAGGGTGGGCCCCGGGGGTCCCCAGAAATTCGTCTGCGAATTTTCTGGGGTGGGGTCGTGGAGGGCGGCATGCGTTCACAGAAGCGGCGCCGGCGGTCAGCCCTGGCGGGGAAGAATACCGTCTCCCTAGGCCGGCGGATCAGGGCGGCGCGTCAATCGCGTGGGATGACGCAGCACGAACTGGCCAGGGGGGCCTGCTCGATCAGTTTTGTCAGCATGGTCGAGCACGATCTGGTGCGTCCATCTCTGGCGACGCTGAAGGTCCTGGCTGAGCGGCTGGGCAAGCCGCTCAGCCATTTTCTTGACGACGAGGCTGCGCCCTCTGCACAAGTGCAACTGCACCATGCAGAGGCGCTCCTGCGCCAGCACCGGTTCGCCGAGGCTCTGGAAGCGTTCACCGCTGCCTCGGCGCCTCCTCACACCGCCGACCAGGCGCGATGGGCCCTCGGTGCGGGCCAGGCGCTGGCCGGTCTCCGCCGGTTCGAGGAGGCTGGGGCCCACCTGGAAGCCGCCGCGCGCCGCGCCGCTACCTCAGGTGATGCAGAGTTGATGGCGGCGGCGGCGAACGCGATGGGATTTCTGGCATTCCGCCAGCGCCGGTTTGCCCAGGCGCACGAGATTTTTCACGAGGCGCTACAACGCCTCGCCGCCGCGGGGCTGCAGCAGACGGAAGTCTATGGGAAGCTGCTCGCCAACCTCGGTCGCGTCTGTGTGGAACTGGGGCTGCCGGCGCAGGCGCTGGACTACCTCCGGCAGGCGGCAGAGACGCTGGCCGCCGCGGCCGACCCATTTCACCTCGGCCTGCTGTACTTTCACGTCGGCGTCGCCTGGGAGCGGCAGCACTCGTTTGAGCGCGCCCGCGAGTTCCTGCAGAGAGCGGCAGAGTTATTCGCCGTCCACGAGAACATCCGGCTGCTGGGAATGGTGAAGCGCAGCCTGGGGATGCTGCATATTGAAGAGGGCGCGCTGGCTGCCGCGCAAGAAGATCTGGACGCCAGCCTGCGGCTGGCCGGCCAGTGCGGCGACGACGAGGGGGTGGCGCAGACGCTCGTGGAACTGGCGCGGCTCCGGGCTCGCGCGGGCGATGCGGGCGGCGCCCTGCGTGCGGCGGAGGATGCCGCGTCGCTGGCAACGCGGATTGGTGACGAGGCCGAGCTGGCTCGGGCCAGGGCGGCGCTGGCCGACGCGCTGGCCGTCGCAGGCCGGCGCGACGAGGCGGCCGTCCGTTACCAGGAGGCGGTGGCCGGCTTCCAGGCCCTGGGCATGACCGGCGACCTGATCCGGGTCTGCCGCGACCTCGGTTTCCTGCTGATGCAACAGGAAAAGGGCGAGGAGGCCGCGCGCTGGTTTGCGCTCGCGTTTTCACACCAGAGCCCCACAACGGTCCTGTCCATGGACCGCGCGCCATGACGGCACGCAGAATGCGGGGCGCGGATGTTGCGTCGTTGCTGCGGTCGGTGGTAGGGGAGGCGGCCGGGAGCGCGGCCGTGCGCGTGCGCGTCGACGGCGGGCGGCTGGAGGAGGTCTTGTGCGAGATCGACCTGGACGGGGCGCGCTATACGCTTTCTCGCGTCCGGGCGGCTCCGCCAGCAGGAGGACTCAGTCCGCGGGAGCGGGAGATTGCCGCGCTTGTAGCGCAGGGGCTGCCGACGAAGGCCATCGCCGCAGCGCTCTGCATTAGCGGATGGACGGTCTGCACGCACCTGCGTCGCATCTATGCCCGCTGGGGGGTAGGGTCGCGGGCCGCGATGGTGGCCAAACTGCTGGAACGAGGGCTCCTTTAGAAACAACGGAAACGCGGAAACACGGAAGCGCGGAATCGCGAGGTCACAGTTCGCCGCAGTTCTCGTCGCGTTTCCGTGTTTCCCTGCTTCCGCGTTTCCGTTAGTGCAGTTTCTGGTCGCGGACCCCGGGCACCTCGCAATACCACGCGGCCAAGCGCGCGAACGACAGGATCGGCGGCAGCGACGCGCGGATGGACGTGACGATCCGCTCCGGAGCAGCCAGTCCGCTTCCGGTCAGAAGTTGCCACCGGGCTTCCACCGCCGCCCCGAGCTGCAGGGCCAGATCCATTGTTATCATCTTGGCATCCGCCAGCGGCAGAAACACCTCCCACCGGCGGCTGGGGCGCGGCATGCCGAAGATGTTCAGCATGGCTTTGGCGATGCCGGTTGCCGCGCCGGTCCCGTTGCTGAACCATCCGATCAACTGGCCCAGCGACTCGGGGTCTCTGCCCGCAGCGTCGGCGTCACGCGTCGAGGCCTCGAGCACGGCGGAAGATCCGAGAATCCTGGCCAGGCGCCAACCAATCCGGATGGGATCGAGGAAGCGTGGGGGTTGCGGCAGGACAAACCCGGGACTGCCGAGGAGCCCCAGCCCGAGATTGCGGGCCTGCAGGATCGACTCTTTGGCGTCGTCGAGCAACGCCGTCCGTTCGTCGTCCAGCCGCGCCGCGGCTCGTCGGGCAAAGGCATCCCTGGTTTCAGGATCATTGACGACAAGGACGTCCGCGCCACTGAGGATCTCGTGGATCACCGGCAGGATGTGCGTGTTCAGCGCGGAGGGCATCAGGATTCCCGGAGCGTCTGCCAGAGGGTTGGCCGCCGACAGGCGCTCCAGGTAGCCGCTCATGTCCTCTTCGCCGACCCGATCCGGAAACAAGATGGCGATCTCGATATCGCTGTCGGGCCAGGTGCGGTCGTCCGCATACCTCCCATACAGGTACGCGGCGGCGACGTCTCGTTCGCGGGAGAAAAACGCCTTCAGGGCGTCGACGGCGGTCACGCCCCCATCGTACTACGAAATCGCGGATTTCGGATTGTGGATTGCGGATTGAAATGCAGACAGGATCAATCCACAATGCGCAATGCAGCTTACCGCGGTTCCGCGTTTCCGCTCGGGAGGATCTCTCGGACGGCCGCCAGCAACTCCATGGGGTTGAAGGGTTTGGTGAGAATGCGGTCGGCGCCGGATTGCTGGGCGCGCGTCAACATCTGTGGAGTGCCGAAACCGGTAATCAGCACCACCCGGATCGCCGGATGCGTCGCCTTGGCGCGCTCCAGCACCTCCAATCCGGAGATTCCCGGCATGCGGATGTCGGAGATCACCAGGGCGAAGGCCTCCCGGGTCAGCAGGGCGACGGCGTCTTCGCCGTTGGGGGCGGTGCTGACGCTGTAGCCGGCGCGGCTCAGCACGCGGGCGCACAGGTCGCGAATGGACTCCTCGTCGTCGACCACAAGGACGCGGGAGGCGGAGGGCTGCGGCTGGGCAGGTTGGACTGATGTCATGAATAGGTGACCGCGACCGGGAGCGCGACTGTGAACCGGGTCCCTGCCCCAACGACGCTCTTCACCGAAATGGATCCGCCGTGGCGCTCCACGATGCGTTTGCTGATCGGGAGCCCAAGCCCGGTGCCTTTGCCGTCCTCCTTCGTCGTGAAGAAGGGGTCAAAAATACGTTCGAGCTTGTCCTCGGGAATCCCCACGCCGCCATCCTGGAATGCGATCTCCACCTGCGGCCCGGTGCCGTTCCCTCTGACCTCTCGCGTGCTGACCTCCACGACGCCGCCCGTGGGCATGGCGTCGATCGCATTGTTCAGAATGTTGATGAAGACCTGCTTGAGCTGGTTGACATCCCCCAGGATCGGGGGGACCGATGGATCGAAGTTCGCGGTGATGCTGACATGCTGCGCCTCGGCGCGGCGGCGGATCAGCGGCAGGACGCTCTCCAGCGCCTCGTTGATGCGCGTCTGTTCCATCGCGGAGTCGGTCTGCCGCGCGTAGCCCAGCAGATCTCGCACGATGGCGCGCGCTCGCAACGCCTCCTTCTCAATGACCTCCAGGTCGCCCCGCTTGCTGTCGTCTGGGGGCGTTTCGCTCAGGATCAGCGAGGCGTAACCCAGGACGCTGGTCAACGGGTTGTTGATCTCGTGGGCGACGAACGCGGCCAGTTCGCCAATCGTGGCCAGCTTGGCCGACTGCATGAGCTGGAACTGCGTTTGCTCCAGCATGGCCATCTGGCGTTGCAGGTTTTCATAGAGGCGCGCATTCTCGATGGCCACGGCGATCTCGTCCGCCAGCGTCTGCAGCATCGAGAGGTCATCCGGAGAAAATCCGGTGCCCGGACGCAGCCACACCCGCAGGTCGCCGATGGACTCCCCGCGGTAGAGGACAGGGATGTCGGTCGCCGCGGGGTCGGCCTGCGCGGTCTCCGCCTCATCCGCCAGCAGCACCTGCACGCGTTCGAAGGCAAATGTTTCCTCAATCAGGCGCGAGGTTTGCTGCAGCAGCACGTCCACGCTGTGGATCGTGACGATCTTCTTGCTGACCTGTGTGATGGCACTCAGCTGCGCGCTCTTCCGGCGCTCCCGGTCGAAGAGCTGGGCCTTCTCCATGGCCACGGCCGTCTGGCTGGCCATGGTAGAGAGCAGGTCCATCTCCTGCGGGGTGAGCGCCCGGCGTGTGCCGACGATGATCATGCCCACGGCGCGATCGCCAACGGTCATCGGAATCGCGACCACCATCGCGTCGCGAGGAAGCCGGCCGTACTGGCTGAGCTGGGCGATGTCTTCATGATCGCGCCCCTGTTCGAGCGCCAGCGGCGTCCGGGCCTGCAGGACGCGCCGGAAGATCGGCTCGGATGCGTTGCGGGTGAACGCCGGGAACGTTTCGTCCTCCGTCCGCCACACGCTGAACCTGATCAGGTCGGCGTGTGGTTCGTACACGCCGGCGCCGAAGGCGTCGGCCGGCACGACCTTGCGGATCTGGGCATAGAGCGCGTCACAAACCTGTTCCAGCTCCAGACTGCTGGTCAGGGCCCGGGCCAGCTCGTTCAAGCTGGCCAGCTGCTGGGCGCGGCCCTCCGCCTCCTGCTGGCTGCGGCGGATGCGCTCCGCGTCCTCGATCTGCAAGCGCAGCATCTGGGACAGTCCCACCAGCGGAAGGGTCAGCAGCACCGTGCGCCACGGGTTCACGATCCAGAAGTCGGCCACCGCGGCGCCAAGCCAGATCAGGACCATCTCGCGGTAGAAGCTGGACCGTGAGATCACGCCGACCTGCCGGAACGGCTTGCCGGCCACCAGGGTGATGGCCAGCGTGACCAGGGCGCCGTTGGCGACGTAGAACACGACGCCGGCAGAGAACGCCGCCGCGTACCACTGCACCGCCATTGCGCCGACCAGGCTTTCCGGCCGCGCGATCGCCCACAACGTCTCAGCCAGGCTGACCGACAGCACATGCTGCGCCACGTTGAACGCCCCCTGGTACCAGGGCAGTTCGCGGCGCTTGAACCCGTAGGCGGTAAAGGTGATGAGGACGAGCAGGATGCTGTTGCCGGCGGGGAAGAGCAATACGGTGGCGACGATTACCGCGTTGATCAGCGACCAGGCGATGCCCTCCCGGCCGGGCATGATCACCCGGACGCCGACCAGCTGCGTCAGCAGCGCCGCCGCGACGAAGACCGCAAATGGCAGATCCAGCCGCGGGGCAGCACCCGGAAGCTGCGGCACAAGGGCCGCCAGGATGCCGCCGGCGATGATGACCCCTAGGACGTAGACGCGGGCTGGCGTTGAGAGGTTCTTCATATTCCCGCCGCGAGAGAAGGCAAATGGCCCGGGGCCACCCCGCGTGTGCAGGCGGCCTCCCGGGCAACCCCTGTTAGACTACCGCCCGGCGGAATCCTCCACCAGGCGCAGTTCGTTGCTACTCCCAGACTGAGGGCACCGCGTCGAGAGTCTCCCAGGTGGCCGACTCCCATGTCGCCTCCGTCGAGGCCGTCTGGCCCCATGACACCGACGCCCCCAGGCACACTGCCAGGATCAGCATGACCGCGACAGTCAGGACCTTTTTCATTGTGATTCCCTCCCGTGTGATGAAACGTTTCTACCGTCTAAATAGAGCAATTTTCGTACCAAACCCCTTCGGTGCGCAGATTCCCTGGAGGGATCCTAAAAGAGTCATGCCCGGCCTGAGGGAGGGTTAGATGCGGGGATCAACTCCAGAAGAACAACAACGAGGGGGTCCGGTGGGACCCCCTCGTCACGAACAGTCCTGATGTCTGGATACGGCCGAAACTACTCCCAGACTGCGGGGACGGCGTCGAGAGTCTCCCAGGTGGCCGACTCCCACGTGGCCTCCGTCGAGGCCGACTGGCCCCACGACACGGATGCCGCCACAAACATCAGGGACGCGAACAAGAATACAGCGATCGCCTTGCGCATTGATTTGCTCCCTCTTCCTGCTGAGATAGACCCGTCATCTCGCCGGCAAGGAACTAAGTGCCTGCGGCCTTCCGAATCGAGATGTGAGCCGGTCTCCATACTCATGGCTCGCTGACTCTACCACAGCCTCTTCATGCTGTCAACGAACGCGTAACTGTCCTTCACCCTGTCTATCGGCTACATACCCAAAAGCTCGAGGTGTTAGCGCTGTCCCGCCAGCGGCCCCGGTAGGTGGCATGGGAATTGCTCTTCATCCGGCTAGACTTCCCTGGTGACGTGTCGAGGTGTGATGCGATGGGCTCCACAGCCGGACAACTTCGCCAGATTCTCGAACGTGAGCTGGCCGTGCACCGTGAACTGCTGCGGCTGGCTCGGGCCCGGCACCTCTTGCTGAAGCAGGGGCGTTTTGACGAAGCCGCAGACCTGGTTGTCCTGGAGGCGGCCTACATCGTCACCCTGCGGGATCTTGAAGCCAGGCGTCGCCAGGTGCGCCACAAAACCTCGACCAGCGTCCCGGATGTGGCCGCGTTCACCCGTCAGATCGGCACGCTCCTCCGGGGGCTCGGTGCGGTGGAACGCGCGAACCGCGCCCTGTGGGCACAGCGGGTCCTGACCCCGGCCCTGGCGGCTGTCGCGTCGGCGACCACCTCACGGGCGCAGGCCCGCCTGAATTAATGGATCGATAGAACTCCCCGCCGTCCGCTCTTCTGAACGCGGGAACCGGGTGCAGGCGAACCTCAGGGGGGACGCTGCAAGGCCGCCCGCACGGGAGAGAGACGGCGGGGCTTTTTACACGACAACTGCGTCTACTTGGTCTTCTTGGTCTACTTGGTCTTCCCGGTCTACATGCCTAGTTCCGTCGGCCCCGCAGTGAGACCAAGCAGACTAAGTAGACCAGGTAGACTAGGTAGACGCGGTGGTGCACTCGGGCGCGCTTGCGGCGCGTCTAACCTCCGCGCCACAGAGGCATGATTTCGCAGGACCCCCATTTCGGCCCAAGAAGAGAGTGCTGATGGTCACCGACGGTACGTCCATCCTCGTGGTCGACGACGAGGAGAATCTGCGGAATTTGCTGACCAAGATTCTTCGCGAGGACGGCTATGCGGTGGAGACTGCCGCCGACGGCGAAGAAGGGCTGGCCAAGTACAAGGCCGGTCGCTACCAACTCGTGCTCCTGGACCTCAAGCTGCCCAAGCTCGACGGGATGAGTGTGCTGCGATCGATCAAGGAATTCAACCCCGACGCTCTGGTCATCATCATCACCGCGTTCTCCACGATCGACACCGCGATCCAGGCGATCAAGCTTGGCGCCTACCATTATGTCGGCAAACCGTTCCGGCCCGAAGAGTTGATGATCGTGGTGAACCAGGCGCTGGAACGCAGCCGCCTGATGCAAGAGAACCGGGCGCTGCAGCAGGAACTGATGCGCACCTTCAAATTCGAGGGGATCGTCGGGGAATCTCCGAAAATGCGCGACGTCTTGCGGCTCGCCGCCGCGGTCGCCCCGACCGACGCCACCGTGCTGATCTACGGGGAGACGGGGACGGGCAAGGAACTGCTGGCCCGCTCGATCCATTTCCAGAGCCCTCGCGCCAACGGCCCATTCGTGGTGGTCAACTGCGGAGCCATTCCCGAGACGCTGCTGGAGACGGAACTCTTCGGCCATGAGAAGGGCGCGTTCACCAGCGCCATCACCAGCCACGTGGGCCGGTTTGAGCGCGGCCAGGACGGCACGATCTTTCTGGACGAGATCGCCGACATGAGCCTCTCGATGCAGGTCAAGCTGCTGCGCGTGTTGCAGGAGCGGGTCATCGAGCGGGTGGGCGGCAACAAGCCCATCGATGTCAACGCCCGCGTCGTGGCGGCGACGAACAAAGATCTGAAGAAGGCCATCGCCGACGGCCGGTTCCGCGAGGACCTCTACTACCGGCTGGCCGTCATGCCGCTGGAGTTGCCGGCGCTGCGCGACCGCAAAGAGGACATTCAGGTGCTGGCCTACCACTTCGTCAACAAGTACGCGGTGGCGTTCGGCAAGCGGATCAAAGGCTTCACCCCCGCGGCGATGAAACGGCTGCGCAGCCACCAATGGCCGGGGAACGTTCGGGAGCTAGAGTACACCGTGCAGCGGGTCGTCATCCTGGCCACCGGGGAACTCATCGACGCCGAGGAGATCTGGCTGGACGAACAGCCGTCCCCGGGAGCGAAGTTTCCCAAGGCGTTCTCGCTGGGCGACGCTGAACGCCGGCACATCAATGCCGTCTTGAAGATGACGGCCTGGAACTTGGATGAGGCCGCGAAGGTGCTGGGGATCGACCGCGCGGCGCTTCACGCGAAAATCCAGGAACATAATATTTCGGCGGAAACCGGCTAACCGACCGGGTAGACATGTGTTCGGCATGAAACTTGCTCTAGCAGAGCGGTACGCGAGAAGCCGCATGGGACGCGAGGTTGCACGCGCGGCATGAACGACAAGGAGTCCATGGTGCTCCCCAAAGCCAGAATCTTGGTCGTTGACGATGAAACGTCCATCCGGGAGCTGTGCGTCCGCATTCTCGGCCGGACCTATGAGGTCAGCCCTGCTCCCGACGGCCCCACGGCGATCAGCATGGCCCGCGCGCAGACTCCGGATCTCCTGCTCACCGATATCCGCATGCCAGGCATGACCGGGCTGGAGGCAGCCCGGCAGATCGTGGCGGAGGCGCCCGACGTCTCCGTCGTGGTCATGACCGGGTTCAGCGAGTTTGACAACTTGCTGGAAACCGTGAAGCTCGGCGTGAACGGGTTCTTGATGAAGCCGTTTACGCCTGACGACCTGCGCAAGACCGTCGAGGAGGGCCTGCGCAAAGGGCTGTACTTCAAGCGCAACACCCGCCTGCGGGCGCTGCAGCCCCTGCTGGATCTCCACAGCAACCGGCTGGGAGACGTGGATCAGGGCCGAGTGTTTCAGATTATCACCGAGGCCGTGCTGCACGAACTGAACGCCGAGCGCGTAACCCTCGTCACGCTGGACGACGATGGACAGGAGCTGATGGTGACGACATCCGCGACGGGCGATGCCGGGACCGTGACTACGACCGGCCAGGCGGATGGGGCCAGGCATTCGGCAGCTAAGAGCTCGGCGTCGTGGAGGGTGGCCCCGGAGGACCTGTTCAGAGCCGACGGCCTGGCGGAAGCGACAGCCGACGACGAGGGTCGGATGCTGTCGGTCCCGCTGCAGTTCGGAGGCCGCGTCGTGGGCGTCGTCACCGCGCTGCGGTCCACGACGGCGTTCGGAGGCTCCGACCGCGACGTGTTGCGGGTGATCGCGGCCCAGGGCTCGAGCGAGATCGAGAAGATCCGGTTGTCCCAACAGCTACGCCGGTCGTATTGGAACACCGTCTACGCGCTGGCCGCGACCGTCGACCTGCGCGACCATCCTACGCGCGAACACTCCAACCGGGCGGTCACGTACGCGCTAGCGATCGGCTCCCGGATGGGGCTGAGTGCCGATCGCCTCGAGGATTTGAAGACGGCCGCCCTGCTCCATGACATCGGCAAGATCGGCATTGGAGACGGAGTCCTGCGAAAGCCCGGACACCTCACCGCTGAGGAATATGATGGCATGAAGACGCACACTCTGATGGGGGCGAAGATTCTGGCCATGGCCGACTTCCCGCCGCGCGTCGTGGAGGCGGTGATGTTTCACCATGAGTGGTTCGACGGCTCGGGGTACCCGATGGGACTGCGGGGCGATCAGATCCCCGTTGAGGCGCGCATCATCGCCGGCGTTGATGCATTGGAGAGCATGACCAGCCCGCGTTATTACCGGCCGGCCATGCCGGTGCCGAAGGCGCTGGCAGAACTGGAACGAGGGCGGGGGACGCAGTTCGACCCGCAGGTGATCGGCGCCCTGCTGGCCTGCCTGCAGGCCGGCGACCTGCGCCCCCTTGGGATGGACGACGAGGCCGTCGGCGTGCCGGAGACGGCCTGAGGACAGAACACCACCATGTCGATGGATCCGCGCATTCACGCATCACTCGGCGTCAACCCGCAGCTGCACCAGCGCATGGTGCCCAAGCTGATGATGGTGAATGCGCTCCTGGTCCTGCCCCTCCATCAGTTGCTGGCCCGCATTGAGCAGGAGCTTTCCGAGAACCCTGCTCTGGAACTGGACGAGGTGCCCGCCTCTGCGGACGCCGACTGGTCGGGTGACGAAGGCGGGCAGTCGCTGACGAACTGGACGCCTGACGACGAGGAGTTCGATCCCTTCGCCCGCATGGCGGCGCCGGTGTCGCTGCAGGAGCACCTGCTGATGACGCTGCAGGCGCAGGGGCTCTCCGCCCGCGACCACGCCATCGGTGAACGGCTCATCGGCTACATCAACGACAACGGGTACATGGAAGCCACCGCGGTGCAGGTGGCCCAGGAGCTGAACGCCGAGGTCGAAGAGGTCGAGGCGGTCCTGGCTCGCATCCAGCGCTTCGAGCCCGTCGGCGTCGGCGCGCGCAACGTGGAAGAGTGTCTGCTCTTGCAACTCCGGGTGATGGAGCCAGGCGCCGCGAACCGGCTGGCCCAGCGGCTGGTGGAGACCCATCTGCCGGACCTGGCCGCGCGGCGGTTTGAGAAAGTAGCCAAGGATCTCGGGGTGACCATCCCCGAGGTCAAAGATGCGCACGAGTTCGTGAAGGCCAATTGCTACCCCTATCCGGGTGAGCGGTACCGCAGCGAGCAGGACGGCGGGGCGGTCCGCCCGGCCGAAGTGGCGCGCCCCGATGTCATCATCCGCCAGACCGAGGAAGGCTTCGCCGTGGAGCTGTGCCGGCAGGATGCCTTCGCGCTCCGCGTCAACGCCTTTTACGGTGATTTGCGGCGGCAGATGCGCCGCGCCGCCTCCGGCTATTCTGACAAGTCCCGTGATCACGTCCGCGACTACGTCGGCCGCGCCAAGTTGTTCATCGAGGTCCTGGCGCGCCGCAACTGGACGTTCGCCAGCATCGTGAAGACCATCGTGCAGACGCAGTGGGAGTTCATCCAGCGCGGTGAGGCGCACATGAAGCCGCTGACCAAGGCCATGATCGCTGCGGAGCTCGGCATCAGCGAGTCCACGGTTAGCCGCGCGCTGGACGGCAAGTTCGCACAGCTCCCCAGCGGCCGTGTGGTGAGTTTCGAGCTCTTCTTCGATCAATCGCTGCCCGTGAAAGAGCGGATCCGCGCGCTCATCGCCGCGGAGACAGACCCGCTCACCGACGAGCAGATGGCCCGCCTGCTGACGGCCGAGGGCACGAAGATCGCCCGCCGCACCGTGACGAAGTACCGCGAAGAGATGAACGTCCCGCCGTCGACGGCCCGGGGTCCGCTGGCGGAAGCGAAATAACGACGTCGAAACATTGAAGCGTTGAAACGTTGAAGCGAGTCCGCCGGCAGCCCGCCTCGTAGCGCACGCCGCTGTCCATAAGTTCAGCCTCTGCAGACCTTCCCTGATCTGGTCTGTCGTTCTAACGGTTCAACGTTCCAACGGTTCAACGGCAGTCCTCGTGGCACGCTCCTTGCTCCTGTATTTTGTGGAGCAACGAAACGGTCTCATCGTTACTCGAATGCCGGAGGACGGCCATGGCGCAACGCAGTCGACGCAGTCGGTCTCAGCCTGAACGGGCACCCGCGTACGCGCCCGACTCCGGTAGTGCCGGTGGTGAGTCAGCGCCCCGCAACGGCCAGGGCCTCGCCACGGAGGCGGAGGAGATGGCGCTGCGGCTGGAGTGCGTGAAGCTCGCCGACGAGCAGTTGCCGCTGCGGCTGGCCTACACCCGCTACCTCGATCTGGTTCACCGGACTCTTTCCTTTGAACACGGCACCCTGTACGTCACTGAATGGACCAGCGGGCGGCTCCTGCCTGTGGCGGTTCGCGGGAACCGCGTGGAGCTGGCCGACCGGATCCGGTTCGCCCGCGGCTCAGGGCTCTCCGCCTGGGTGGCGCAGGAAGGCCGGCCGGTGGTGATCCCCGATCCCGGATCCAACGGACACCGTTCACCGTTTGGCGACGCGGCGCTGCGCGCATTCCTGGCCTTTCCCCTTGTGCAGCGGGGCATCGTCGCCGGCGTCCTGGCCCTCGCCCGCACGGACCGCACCTTCACCGAGGGCGAGTTCGAGCGGCTGGGCCGGCTGGCGGAGTCACTGGCACAGACTCTCTCGAAACTCCGCCGGGAGGAACGGCTGCGCGAACTGGTCTATCAGGATGGCGAGACCGGACTCAGCAACAGCCATCACTTCACGGCCCGCCTGGAGGAGGAGTTGCAGCGGACCCGCCAGCACACCACCGAGTTCGCCGTGGCGCTGCTGGAGGTGGACATCGCTGCGGGACCCGAACGCGCCGCGGTCGTCGGGGCGCTGACCCACCATGTCGCGGCGGCGATGCGCACTTGCGATCTTGCGGCAAATTTGGGCGGGCGGCGATTTGGCCTGCTGTTCGCCGGCCTCGACCGGGAGAAGGCCTCGATCATCGTCGACCGCGTGGTCCGTGTGGCGCAACGAGAGCTGCGGCAGACCACGGTGTCGCCGCTGCCCATGCGCCTGAGCGTCGTCGGCAGCGCCGAACAGGATGAATCGCCGGACGCGCTGCTGCAGCGCGCCGCCTCAGCGCTGGCCGACATTTCCTAAGGAGCGGTGCATGGCCAGGGATCCCCAGTCTGTCACAACCTTGTGGCAAGCGTTCAAAGACGCGCGCACCGCGGTGGTGCGCGAGCGTCTGGCCCTGGCATATCTTCCCCTGGTCCGCACGCAAGCCAGGCAGATGACTGGTCGTGTCCCGCCCACGGTGAAGAGCGAAGATCTGGAAGGCTACGGCATGATCGGTCTCCTGGAGGCAATCGACCGGTTCGATACCGACCGCGGCATCCCGTTTGAGGCGTTCGCCCGGCTGCGAATCCGCGGCGCCATGTATGACTATCTGCGCACGCTGGACCTGCTGCCGCGGATCGCGCGGCGCAACGTGCACCGGGTGCAGGCGCAGATACACGCGCTGACGCGGCGGCTCGGCCGTCTCCCCACCGACGACGAGCTGGCTAAGGCGACCGGGATGGCCACCCGCCAGTTGGGCAAGGCCCGCACCGATCAGCACGCGGCATTGCCGCTGTCGCTGGACGAGTTCGGGGACGCCGGCCGTTTCCCCGAGGCGCTGGCCCGAGATGCCGGCGGCGACGTCATGGGGAGCATCGAACAACAGGCGCGTGATGCGGACCTGTGGCATGCCATCGAGGCACTGCCGGTTCGGCATAAGGTCGTGGTCGGACTATACTACTGCGAGGGACTTACATTGTGGGAGATTGGCCGTGTCCTGGGCGTGACCGAGTCGCGGGTGAGTCAGATGCGCGGGGAGGCGTTGCAATCGCTGCGCACCCACCTCGCCCTGCGGTCGTGGCTGGATGGGGAGAGCCGTGGCCCAGACCGCGGAGATTCGAACGCCACGGTCGTGGCCTGACGCTGGGCTAGTGGACGCACGCCGCGGGTACAACACTGCTGTGGCCGACGAATCGCAATCCCACGCACAACTGCAGGGTGTGCTCACCGAGCTGCGGCGGCAGTCGGCGGCTCAGAGCGTCCTGCTACTGTCAGGTGATGGGGCGGTGTTGCACTCCGTGGGTGACATCCACGCCGACCTCGACGCCCTGGCGGCCTACGCGGCCAGTGCTGTGATGGTGGGAGAGCGTCTGGGAGAGAGTGCCGCGTTTGGCGCGCCCGAAGCCGTGATGGTGGTGTACGGCGGACGTGCCGTGGTGATGGCGCCGCTGGGGCCAGTGGTGGCGGTCGTGATCGGCGCCGCTTCGCAACTCGGGGTCTTGCGGTTAACCCTGGCGCGCTACCTGGACGATCTGAATGCCGCACTCCGGGGAGCGCTGGCCTCCGGACCTCAGGGTAGTAATCCTGAGCTCTCCGGCACCAATGGCTCGCCGGACGACGGCGATGACTCCCTGACTGGCGAAGACCTCTCGAGTATGCGCATCAATCCCGGGCTCGTATAGCTGAGACGCGCTCGCCGCTGAGTAGCTTCGTTACCTTCTAAAGGCTCCCGTTGAGTATTCGTTCACACCTCATTGTGAATGTGGCCGTCTAGCTATTGTCGCGGCCGGGCAAGTTTCCCTTGGGGGACAACTCGCAAGCCGCGCGCCGGACGCCCAAAATCCGTCTGCTGGGCCCCTAGGACCTTCGGACGGGCGTCACCAAGCTGGCACGCGACTTGCTTCACTCTTTGCATCGGACCCGGTAGCCTGCGTTCAACCAGGCCGGCTGGGAAACGCGAGGCATGCGGAGGAAGCACAGATGCGGAGCCAGACAAAACTCATACAGATTATCCTGGGTGCCGTGATCATCGTTGCCGTGGCGGTCGGCGCCGGGTACGGGGCGACGGCCACGGGCAGCCAGACAGTGACGATCACTGCGGCGAACGCGATCGAAATCACAGTCCCGGGCACAGCGTCAATCGGCGCCAATGCCGGAGTCGCCGGGGGCTGCGGGACGGCGAATACCAGCATCACCTTGAAGAGCAACAAAGTATGGAGCATGCAGGTCCGGGCCAACGCAGCATACACCAACGGCAAGGCGAAGAACGGCAGCGTGGAATTGACGAATCAGTTCCAGTGGAGCGGCGACAACTCGTCATTCAGCAACATCACCACCAGTTACGTGGATGTCTTCACCGGCCAGGCAAAGACAGGAAGCGCGGGTGTTGCGAAGACGGTCTACTACAAGCAGTGTGTCACATACGACGACGATGCAGGTGATTACACGATCGTCGCCGAGTATCAGGCTTCGAACTGATCACGTCCGGGATCGCTCCAACAAGAGAACTGCAGGGAGGCTGATGCGCGACCGGTCGCGATCCGGCGGCAACGGCCTCCCTGGTGTGTGTCGGCGCCCATGGTCCGGGCGACCTCGGCAAGGGTGATGGGACCGATGAGGATGATGCATCCCAGGATCCTGAAAATCGTCGCCGCCTGCAGTGTGACCCTGCTGGTGACACTGTTGGTGCCCCCCCATGCGGAGGCGGCCCTCACCATCACCGTCCCGGCGGCTGCGACGATCGGGTCGACCCTGCCGACATTCTGCAGCACCACCTCAACCACCATCACCGTCACCAGCAACTCAAGGAACTACGATCTGCGCATCCGTTCAACGCCGGCGACCTACCCGAACGGCAAGGCGAAGGACGCCTCCTCCGCCGAGATGTTCAATGCCTTCGGGTTCGCCACCGCGGCCGGGGGGCCGTTCCTCCCTATCACAGCCGTCTACCAGAACGTCTTCTCCAACCAGCCAAAAGGCTCAAACATCAACCACACCGTCTACTACAGGCAGTGCGTGGACTGGGGCGACAGCGCAGGGAATTTTACGATCGGGGTGGATTACCTGCTCGCAGAGCTCTGATGAAGCGGTGCCTGAGGCGGTCCTGAAACGCCCATGACACGACGCATCCGGTCAACGGTTTGGCTCATGCTGGTTCCCCTCGCCGCACTGCTTGGCGTCGGCAGCCTGCCCGCGGGCGCGCAACCGATTCGGTATGGCATCAGCCCTGGTGAAATCGAACTGGTGCCGGCCTCCGGGGGAACCGCTAGCGCCGTCCTCGTCGTATACAACAAAGCGCCGAATACCGCGCGCATGCGCGTGATCGTGGAGGATCTCAACATCCGTCCCGATGGCGTCGCCGATGTGCTGGAGCCGGGTAAGTTGCCCTGGTCG
>Ga0209160_1000276_pt1 | contig 40479 bp, 40 predicted proteins | sample GraSoiAngelo_153_FD_186167 | JGI IMG/M metagenome (GOLD analysis project Ga0209160, IMG submission 186167) | Grasslands soil microbial communities from the Angelo Coastal Reserve, California, USA - 14_1009_12_40cm (SPAdes) (version 2) | ecosystem: Environmental > Terrestrial > Soil > Grasslands ...
GGCGTCCATGCACTCGACTGGTTGACGCTCGAGACCGGGCCACACGCCCGCGCGTACACCCTGGCCGGCAGCACGCAACGCTGGCTCTTCTGGGAGCTGCGGGCACGCGCCGCGACGGCGTTCGTCGGATCGGCCGCGCAGGGCTACGCGGAGCTGTGGCGCGCGATCGCGGCGGACGCGAACGTGCCGGAGCCGTTCGATCACGCCCAGGGTGGCGAGGTCGGAATGATCCTGCGGCTGGCGCGGTCGCCGCTCGGCTGCCGGATCGGGTACCGGATCGATCACGCGGTGCTGGGAGGCGGGACGCGGCTGGAGACGGTGGACGGGGTTGTGATCGGGGTCGGGTTGAACTGGCGTTGACTAGAGCAGCCCGCCCCTTCTCAGTTTTCCCAGCTGGTCATAGTGCGCCTCGTGCATCCCCAGGACTTCCCGGGGCGAGACGGTGGCGACGCCCGATTTTCCCACCTCGACGCCGGCCGCGTAGTTCGCCACCTGCGCTGCCTCGCGTACCGAGGCGCCCGCGGCGAGGGCCGTCCCCACCCACGCCGTGACGGTATCTCCGGCGCCCGAGACGTCGAACACCTCGCGCGCCATCGTGGGGATGCGTGTGAGCTGTCGGTCCTTGGTGACGAGTACCATGCCCTCGGCGCCGAGCGTGAGCAGGAGATTGTCCACCTCGAGCTTGTCGAGCGACGTGGGGAGGGCGTCGGGGTGCGCGAGGTCGAGCGTCGCGCCCATCGCCTGCTCGAGCTCCCGGCGGTTCGGCTTGAACAGCGTGGCGCCGCGGTAGGCGAAGAAATGCTTGAACTTGGGGTCCACCACCACCGGGATCCCGCGTTTCTTGGCGAGCGTCATGGCCCGCTCGATCACGCCCGGCGTCAGCGTGCCCTTGTTGTAGTCCTCGATGAGCACCGCATCGGCGTCCGTCATGGCCGCGTCGAGCTGGCCGAGCAGCTGGTTCTCGGTGCGCGGCGCGATCAGGTCCTCGACTTCCTCGTCGATGCGCACCACCTGCTGACCGCGCGCGGTGACGCGCGTCTTGGACGTGGTGGGCCGCGCGGCGGCGACGACCATGTGGCGGTCGGGGAGCCGGTTCTGCGCCAGCTCGGCGCGCAGTGAGTCGCCCCGCGCGTCGTCGCCGATCACCGCCACCAGCCGGCACTCGGCCCCGATCGCCGCCACGTTCGCGGCCACGTTGGCCGCGCCACCCAGCGCGGCCCGTCGCGTGTGCACCGTGACCACGGGCACGGGGGCTTCGGGCGAGATGCGCTCCGCGTCGCCCGCGAGGTAGATGTCGAGCATCGCGTCGCCCACCACGACGACGCGCCGCGCCGCCATCTCGGTGAACAGCTGCTCGAGATGGTCGCGGGTGAGGCGGGGCTCGGGGGTGGGGATGGTCACGGGTGAACCGAGGCGGGCGTCCACCGCCGTGTTCCCATCCTGAAGGATGGGCCCGGCGAAGCACTGTGCTGAGGGTGGGGAAAACCCGGGATCACGGCAGCACCCCTTCCAGATGAAAGCGATAGGCCAGCGTCACGGCTCCAATCCATTTGGTCTGGCTGACCCCGCTCACGTGCCCCGCGTTGTGAATGAAATGCACGCCGCCGTTTCCCGACACTCCCCAGGCCCCGCGCTGCCACGCTGCCCCCATCGCGAGGCGCACGGTGCGCTCGACCACGCCCGCGAACAACGTGGGCGTCGTCCCGTAGGCCGCCACGGGCGGATAACGGAGACGGAAGTCGCCTTCGCCCTGGCGCAGCAGGGTCGCCTCGGGCTGAAGCAGCACGCCGGGCCCGACGAGCGCACTCGCGCGCAGCGTGAGCTGATCGTAATCGGAGAAGTTACGGCCCAGGCCCACGAGCCGGCTCTCCACCGCCTCGGCGGGATTCGGTGTGCGATAGGTGAGGTTTGCGACCTGCGTGTAGAAGCCCGTGATCACCGCGCCGTGCACCACCGTCTCCGCGCCGAGCGTGAGGCCGTACGACGGGGGCTCGCTGTCCGCCGGCGTCTTGCGATCGATCTGGATGTCGTCGAGCAACACCTGGGCGAACAGCTTCACGCCGTGTAGCCGGGACTCGAAATCCACGCCCAGCAGGCTGTTGACGTTGACGTTGCGATCGTACTCGACCAGCAGGCCGAGGTTGAGGATGTTCGCGAACCACGGCTCGAGCGTACGGTCGGGCCCCGCAGCGATCGCGCCTTCCCAGAATCCGAGGGTCGTGGCGCTGCTCGGCCGCCATAACAGGCGATGGGCTATGAAGAACCGATGGTTCGACACGCCAGCAGTGTCGCGCAGGTCGTCCAGCTCGGTCACGATGCCCTGGAGCTGGATGCGTCGCGTGCCGAGCGACAGGGCGAGGTGATCGTAGCTGTACGGGCTCGGGCTGACGATCAGCCCTTCGAGTGCGGGCGGTCCCCAGTTGCGGTCGAGCGACCCGAAGAACAGCTCACCGAACCGCCAGCGGGCGTCCACGTACGCCTCGGCGGTGCGACCCGCGATGACACGGTCCTTCTTGCCGTGGTAGTCTGGATCGTACTTGAGTCGCGTGTCGAAGTAGGGGTGGGTGACGACGGCGACAGGACCGAGCAGCGCCTGGACGGCGAGGCCGCCGGCGGCAGTCCCGTGCCCCGGTCCGGCTGCCCGCAGGGGGTCGCGCCGCGCCTGACTCGCGCCTGTTGCCGCCACGTCGCCATCCAGTCGCGCCCACGGCTTGTCGTCGGCGGGCGGCCGCCCCAGAGCGGCGAGAATGCCGCGTACGACCCGTCGCTCCGCGCCGCCGAGCCGTGTCGTGTCGGCGGCGGTGAGCGCACGCACCACGTCGGCTTGGACGAAGGGCCGGCTCAGCGGGCTCGGATCGGCGATCACACCGCGGGCGATGAGGTGCTCCAGATACGGCGTGGCCCAGTGCCCGAGCGGCACGTAGGGAGACGGTTGTTGAGCACCGAGCATGGCCCCGCCCCTGAGGGCGGGAAAAAGAGTCACGACGAGCAACGCGAGTCGGAGGCGCATGGAGCGCGCAATTTGGGGGCGGTGCGGAGCGAGGGCAACCGGTTGCGGAGCAGGGGAAGGGGGGTGAGGTTTCGCGCCGATGTCTCCCCTCCTCGTCTTGATCGTGGCGGTGCTGGCCACCACGTACGCCGGACCCATCGTGCGATTCGCGACGGCACCGGCGCTGGCGATTGCATTCTGGAGGCTGGCGCTGGTGCTGCCGGTGACCGGCGCATTGGCGGTGTGGGAGGGGAGCGGGGAGCGGGGAGCGGTTCCCTCCGCCCGCTCGGAGGGCACCGCTCCCCGCTCGCTGCTCCCGCTAACGTTGCTGTCCGGCCTGCTGCTCGCGATCCATTTCTGGTCCTGGATCGCCTCGCTCCGCTTCACTACCGTCGCCAGCTCGGTCGTCCTCGTCTCGCTCAAGCCCGTCTTCGCCTGGGGGCTCGCCGCGGCGTGGCTGCGGGAGCACCCGACGCGCCCGGAGACGTGGGGCATCGCGCTCGCCGTCAGCGGGGCGAGCCTCATCGGCGTGGCGGATGCACGGCTCTCGCTCGGCGCGCTGGGCGGTGACGGACTCGCGCTGCTCGGCGCCGTCACCGGCGCCGGCTACTACGTGATCGGACGGCGCGTGCGGCAAACGGTCGGGATCTGGCGCTACGCGACCGGCGTGTACGCGACGGCCGCCGTGGCGCTCGCGCTGCTCGCACTCGCGCGTCACACGCCGCTCACCGGATTCGCCGGACGTGACTGGACAGTGTTCGGGGCTATGGCAGCGGGACCGATGCTGGTGGGACACACGGGGATGAACTACGCGCTCCGGCATTTCCGCGCGACGACCGTGAACGTCGCGGCGCTGGGAGAGCCGGTGGGGGCGAGCGTGATTGCCTGGCTGGTGCCTTCCATTCATGAAGTGCCCCGGCCGCCGACGGTTGTCGGGGGACTGCTGGTTCTCTTGGGGATCGCGCTATCGCTAAGGAGCGGGGTGGGAGGGAGCGAGCGGTGAGGGTCGAGCAGCTCCGCGGCGGTTGGGTCGAGGCCGTTCACGACGTCCACGTCGTCGTCGTGGACTCGGCTGGTACTCTCGTGGCGCGAGCGGGCGACCCCGAGCTCGTGACGTTTTGGCGCTCGGCGGCGAAGCCGTTCCAGGCGCTGCCGCTGATCGAGGACGGGGCGGCCGAGCGGTTCGGCCTCACGAGTGAAGAGCTCGCGCTCGCGTGCGCGTCCCACTCGAGCGAGCCGGAGCAGGTGGCTCGCGTGCGCGAGCTGCTCGGCAAGATCGGGTGCTCGGAGCGCGATCTGCTGTGCGGCCCCCACCCGCCGCTCTCCGATCGTGTGGCCCAGGACTACCAGACTCGCGGCGTGCGGCTTACGGCGGTCTACTCGAACTGCTCCGGGAAGCATGCGGGTATGCTCGCGCTGGCGCGCCACCACGGCTGGCCCACAGAGTTCTACACACGCCTCGAGCATCCCGTACAGCAACGCTGCCTAGCCGAGGTGAGCCGCTGGACGGGAGTGCCGGCGGGCGACATCAAGACAGCGGTGGACGGGTGCGGGGTCGTGTGCTACGGGATGCCGCTGAGGAACATGGCCCTCGCGTACGCACGGTTGGGGAATGTGGAATTCGGAATGCGGAATGCGGCATTCCGCATTGTCGAAGCCATGCTCCGCCACCCGGAACTGATCGCGGGCGAGGGTAGGCCCTGCACCGAGATGATGCGGGCGCACCCCGGGCGCGTGATCACGAAGGTCGGCGCCGAGGGCGTGTATTGTGCCCTGCTCACCCAGCAACGGCTCGGCGTCGCGCTCAAGGTGACCGACGGGCACGCGATCGCTTCGGCCCTCGCCATGGCGGCCGTGCTCGAGGAGCTGGGCCTCCGGCCCCGTCCGGCGTCGCTTACCGCCCGGCCGAGCGTGAATACGCGCGGTGAAACGGTGGGCGAGCTGCGTGTAAATGGAGGATTAGAGCAATGAAAGGATGGGGGACGACGGACGCGGGACGCGTAGTATGAGCGAACCGAGCGCTCCGGCGCTCGATGCCCGCACCGCAGCGCTGGTGCGCGTGGCGGCGGCGGTGGCGCGAGGCAAGGCCCCCGAGCTCGAGGTGCGCTTCGCGGCGGCGCGCGACGCGCGAGTCCCAGGGCTGTGGATCGAGGAGCTCCTGCTGCAGAGCATGCTCGTCGTGGGCTACCCGCTGGCCTTGATGGCGTTCGGGACGTGGCGTGGGCTGGGGGCACCGGTCGAGGGCGACGGGGCGGAAGATCTGGCGCACGCCGATTGGGAGGCGTGGGCGGCGCGCGGGGCGGTCGTGTGCCGCGAGGTGTACGGACGTGCGTATCACAAACTGCTCGTGAACCTGCGCGCGCTGCACCCGGCGCTCGAGGATCTGGTGCTGGTGGATGCGTATGGCAAGGTGATCGGGCGGCCGGGCCTCGATCTCAAGCGGCGCGAGCTCTGCACGATCGCGACGACAGCGGTGCTCGGCACCGCCGACCAACTGCACTCGCACCTGCGAGGGGCGCTGAACACGGGAGCGGAGCCGAAGGAAATCGAGGCAGTCCTGGCGTTGGTGGACGGAGATCTGGATCCCGAGCTGCGACAGAGTGCCCATCACCAGTGGGCGGATGTGAAGAAGAGGAAACTATGAACGTGGAAGGCGGAACGCGGAACGCGGAACAACAGGGCAGGCTTCTGCCCTCGCGGGACCTCAGGGAGCGCACCAAAGCGTTCGCGCTTGATGTCATTCGCCTCGTGCAGAACCTGCCCCGAGACCGCACTGCAGACGTTATTGGGCACCAGTTGCTTCGGGCCGGAACTTCCGTTGCCGCGAACTACCGCTCAGCTCGTCGGGCTCGTTATCGCAGGGAGTTTCTGGCTAAGATGGGCATCGTGGAGGAAGAGGCCGACGAGAGCTCGTTTTGGCTCGAACTGCTTGTGCAGGCGCGGCTGGTGGCGTCCGATCGGGTTGCCGAGCTATCACGCGAAGCAGGGCAACTCGTGGCCATCACAGTTGCTTCAATTCACACGGCGCGTGGAGGCCGCGGATCTGCTCCGCGTTCCGCGTTCCGCGTTCCGCGTTCGTCCCAGTGTTCATAGATCGGGCCGTCGTCCACGTCGTCGGCGGCGCCGGCGGTGCGGGGGCGTCTTCGTTTCGGCGCGAAAAGTTCGTCCCCAAAGGCGGGCCCGACGGCGGAGACGGCGGAACCGGCGGCAGTGTCTTCGTGCGCGCCGACGCCAACCTCGCGACGCTGCTCGATTACCGCTACCGCACCGAGTGGAAGGCGGAGCGCGGGCAGCATGGCAAGGGCAAGAACATGACCGGCAAGTCGGGGGCCGACCTCTACCTGCCGGTCCCTCCGGGCACCGAGGTGCGCGACGTCGCCACGGGTGAGCTCATCGGCGACGTGCTCACGAGCGGGGACGCCCTGCTCGTCGGCAAGGGCGGGCGCGGAGGCCGCGGCAACGCGCGCTTCGCCACCCCGACGCACCGCAGCCCGCGTGAGTGGGAGCCGGGGGAATACGGCGAGGAGCGACGGCTCGAACTGGTGCTCAAGCTGATCGCCGACGTCGGGCTCCTGGGCGAGCCGAACGCGGGCAAGAGCACGCTGCTCTCGGTGATTTCCGCGGCCCGCCCAAAGATCGCCGATTACCCCTTCACGACGCTCGAGCCGCACCTTGGCGTCGTGGCGTTGTCGGACCACCGGACGTTCGTGGCCGCGGATATTCCCGGCATCATCGAAGGCGCGCACCTCGGGAAGGGGCTGGGCCTCAAGTTCCTGCAGCACGTGGAGCGCACCCGGCTCGTCGCGGTGCTCGTACCGGTGAACAGTCCCGACCCGCAAGCGACCTACGAGCTGTTGCTGCGGGAGGCGGCGTCGTATTCTCCCGAGCTGGCGGCGAAGCCGCATGTCGTGGTGCTGACCAAGCTCGACCTGCTCCCGGCTCCCCGCTCTCCGCTCCCCGCGATCCGCACGCCGGGTGGCGCACCCGTCGTCGCCGTCTCATCGGTGACTCGCGAAGGGCTGTCGGCGCTCATGGAAACTCTATGGCAGACGCTCCGGGCCGGAGTCGTGACGAGCTAGCGGCCTACCTGGCGCTCGCGCAGGTCCCGGGGATCGGGGCCGCGCGGCTGCGCACGCTCGTCGCCGCGTTCCAGAGCGCGGGGGCGGCGCTGCGCGCCCCGCACGGCGCGATCGCGGCGCTTCCCGGATTCAGTCGCGCCGCGGCCACCGCGATCCGGGCCGGGTCCCCCCAGGCCGGCCACGATATCCTCGACCATCTGGATCGCCTCGGGGCTTGTGTCCTGCTTCCCGACGACCCCGCGTTTCCGCCCCTGTTGAGCGAGGTCCCCGATCCGCCCGCACTGTTGTTCGCCTGGGGTGACACGGCCCTGCTCGCCCGCCCGGCGGCGGGGATCGTCGGCAGCCGCGACCACACGTCCTACGGCGCGGACGCGGCCCGCCTCCTCGCCGCGGGCGTGGCCGGCGCGGGCGTGGTGGTGGTGAGCGGCATGGCCCGCGGCATCGACGCCATCGCGCATGCGGCCGCCCTGGACTCGGGCGGCGGCTCGGTGGGGATCCTCGGGAACGGATTCGGCGTGATCTATCCCGCCGTGAACCGCGTGCTGTACGAGCGGATGGTCGCCCGCGGCTGCCTCGTTACCGAGCTCCCGCCGGGCGAGCGGCCCCACGCCGGTGCGTTCCCCCGGCGCAATCGCCTCATCTCCGGACTCGCGGGGGTGACGGTGGTGATCGAAGCCGCTCCCGGGTCGGGTGCGCTGATCACTGCGGACTGCGCGCTCGATCAGGGACGCACCGTCCTCGCCGTGCCCGGGCCGATCACCAGCCTCACCTCGCTCGGCTGCAACAAGCTCATCCAGCAGGGCGCCAAGCCGGCGCTCACGGCGGGAGACATCCTCGAGGAGCTGGGGCTGCCGGGGGCGGGTCAAACGGTAGCCGAAGGGAATCCACCGGGACGGACTCCGCCACCGGATCTGAGCACGTTGCAGCGCTCGTTGTGGGACACACTCCGCACGGAGCCCAGGCATGTGGACGTGCTGGTGGCCACCGCGGGCGCGGACACGGGCGCGGTGCTGACGGCGCTGACCGAGCTCGAGATGCGGGGAGTGGTGAAGCAGGAGCCGGGGATGGTGTTTGGGCTTGTCTGAACGCGGAAGGCCGAACGCGGAACGCGGAACAGAAACCCGAGCGCGGCTGCCGCGAGCGACCCTCCACTGCCGTTCCGCGTTCCGCGTTCCAAGTTCCGCGTTAAGTTTCCATCGTGCGGCACGTCTATCTGCATGTCCCCTTCTGCCAGCGCCGCTGCTCCTACTGCGACTTCTCCATTGCGGTCCGCAAGCGCATCCCGGCGCGGGAGTATGTGGATGCCGTGCTGCGCGAGCTGCGCCTTCTCGGGGTGACTGACCCCGGGCGCAAGCCCGGGGATGTGGGCGGTGAGACCCTCGAGACCCTCTACCTCGGTGGCGGCACGCCCTCCCTTCTACCTCCCGACGCGCTCGCGACACTGCTCACGTCTTTGCTTGACGTCTTTCGTGCTACGTCTTCGCGTGACGCCGTTGAAGTGACGCTGGAAGCGAATCCTGAAGATGTGAAGCCCGAGAATGCAGCGGCCTGGCGCCGCGCGGGAATCAATCGTGTGTCGCTGGGCGCCCAGTCCTTCAACGATGGGGTCTTGAGGTGGATGCATCGCTCGCACGACGCGGCGCGCATCGGCGACGCCGTACGGGCGCTTCGTGCCGCGGGGTTCGACAACATCTCGCTCGATCTCATTTTCGCGCTTCCCGCGGAGCTCGAGCGCGACTGGGGGCGCGACCTCGATCTCGCCTGCTCCCTGTTGCCCGCTCACCTCTCTCTGTATGGGCTCACGGTGGAGGAACGAACCCCCCTTGCTCGCTGGGTCTCGCGCGGCGCGGCCGCCGCGCCGGACGACGAGCGCTACGCCGACGAGTATCTGCTCGCACACATACGCCTTGCGGCTTACGGCTATCAGTTCTACGAAGTGTCCAACGCCGCCCGCGACGGACGCCGCTCACGCCATAACGCGGCTTACTGGTCGGGTCGCCCCTACCTGGGGCTCGGTCCCGCCGCCCATTCGTTCGACGGCCGGGTGCGTCGTTGGAATCTGGCCGCGTGGGAGACCTATCGCCGTGCGGTGGCCGCCGGGCTGCCCGCCGTCGAGGCCGAGGAGGTCCTGACCGAGGAGCAGCGGGACCTGGAGCGCCTGTATCTCGCGTTGCGCACCGATGCAGGGGCTCCGCTTGCCGCCCTCGGCCGCTCGTTGCCGCCCGCTGCCGCCCACTGGGTGGAGCGGGGGTGGGCGGAGATCAGGGAGCAGCGGCTGGTGTGCACGCCCGAGGGCTGGCTGCGGCTCGACGCCCTCGTCCGCGACTTGACCGACGCCGCGGGAGCGGTGTAAATTGTTAGCAGGTAATAGCTTGGGGCACATGGTACCATCCCTGAACGACCGCGAGCGCCAGGTCCTCGAAGCCGTCATCGAGACCTACGTGGAAACCGCCGAGCCGGCGGGGAGCCGGACTATTTCCAAGAGGTTCGGTCACACGCTCTCCGCCGCCACGATTCGCAACACCATGAGCGACCTCGAGGAAAAGGGGTATCTCTACCATCCCCACACCTCCGCCGGACGCATCCCCACCGATCTTGCCTACCGCGTGTACGTGAACTCGCTCATGCGCCTGTCACAGGTGTCGGCGTCCGACTCGCACCAGATCCGCGAAGAGCTGGCGGAGCGGAATGCCGTGGATCAGATCCTCGAGCGGGCGGCGCAGGTGCTCGGCGTGCTCACGAAAGAGCTCGGCGTCGCGGCGGGCCCGACGCTCGACGAGGCGCTGCTCGAGCGGCTGGAGCTGTTGCAGGCGGGGTCTGACCGGCTCCTGCTGGTGTTGACACTCAAGAGCGGGGTGGTGCGCACCATCTTTGTCGAAGTGCCCTCGCGTATGGCGCCCGCGATCGTCGTGCAGGTGGCGCTGGTCCTGAACGAGCGCCTGGCGGGGCTGACGCTGCGCGAGATCCGCACCACGCTGTCCGATCGGCTGCGCGATGCCGCGCCCGACGTAGGCTCGAGCGAGCTCTTGAACATCTTCATCCAGGAAGCGGACGATCTGTTTGACGTGCCCGCTACGGGGGCCGTCGGCGGCGGCGTAGTGCTGGGGAGCGCGCAGCTGCTCGCCGGCCAGCCGGAGTTCGCCACCAAGGAGCGACTGCAGGGACTGCTGGAGGTCACCGAGCGTCGGGACGTACTGCGCGAGGCACTGGCCAGGCGCCTCGGTCAGGGCCTCACCATCACGATCGGCAGCGAGCACCAGGACGCGACGCTCGCTCCCTTCACGCTGGTGACCGCCTCCTACCGGCTCGGCCCGCTCGCCGGAGTTATTGGGGTCATGGGCCCCACGCGTATGCCGTACGACAAGATCGTGGCGCTCGTGGACCACACGAGTCGCCTCGTGGGTGAGCTGCTCGAGTGAAGCGCGACTACTACACCATTCTCGGGGTCAAGCGCGACGCGGACGAAGGCGAGATCAAGAAGGCCTACCGTCGGCTCGCGATGAAGCATCATCCCGACCGCGTTGCGGCGGGGGAGAAGGAAGCCGCCGAAGCGAAGTTCAAGGAGATCACCGAAGCCTATGAGGTCCTCCGCGACCCTCAGCGTCGCGCCACCTACGACCGCTTCGGCGAAGCGGGGCTGAAGCGGGGCGCGGGCTCGGGCGGCGGGGGCTTCACGCCGTTCGACCTGTCGGAAGCGCTCAGCATCTTCATGCGGGATTTCGGCGGGCTGGGTGGATTCGACGCGTTCTTCGGCGGGGCCGATCGCGCGCGACGAGAGCGCCACCGCGGCGAGGACCTGAAAGTCACGCTGAAGCTCAGTCTCGCCGAGGTCGCCAGCGGCACCACCAAGAAGGTGAAAGTCCGCACCCTGGAGCGCTGCACCGCGTGTGGCGGGACCGGCGCGGCGCCGGGCACCAAGGCCACGAGCTGCGCCACGTGCGCCGGCACGGGCGACGTGCGGCGCGCCGCGCGCTCCATGTTCGGACAGTTCGTGTCCGTTTCGCCCTGCCCGAGCTGTGCGGGGGAGGGCACGGTGCTTCAGGAGCCGTGCCTCAAGTGCCAGGGCGACGGACGCGTGCGCGCCGAAAAAGAGATCGAGATCAACGTCCCCGCGGGCGTGGCCGACCATCACTACCTCACCATGCGGGGACACGGAGTTCCAGGGCCGCGCAATGGTCCGGGCGGCGACCTGATCGCCGTGCTCGACATCGCCGAGGACCCGCGTTTCGAGCGGCACGGCGACGACCTCGTGTTCGATTTGCCCGTCTCATTCACCCAGGCCGCGCTCGGCGCCGAGGTCGAGATCCCGACGCCCTACGGCGACGCGACCCTCGAGATCCAGCCGGGGACGCAGACCGGTGCGGTATACCGCCTCCGCGGCAAGGGACTGCCGCGGGTCGGCGAAGCAGGTCGCGGCGACCTGCACGTGCGGGTGCACGTCTGGACGCCCGTCAAGCTGACCGCGGAGCAGCGCGTCCTGCTCGAGCAGCTCGCCAAGGTCGAAAGCAAGCCGCCCTCGGAAGGGCACGCCGGAAAGAAATTCTGGGAGCAGCTGCGGCAGGCGCTCGGAGGCTAAGTGATCCCGGGCGCGAGACCGTAGTCCCGCCCGTCAGGGCGAGGTCATCGGAGGTGGAGGTGTATGGCGGGTGCGTGTGTGTTTTGTCGCATCGCCGCCGGCGAGATCCCGGCGACGATCGTGAAACGCGGCGAAGGCATGCTGGCGTTCCGGGATCAGAACCCGCAAGCGCCCACCCACGTCCTCGTGATCCCCACCCATCATGTGGCCACGCTCAACGACACGAAGGATGCGGGCCTCCTCGGGAAGCTGCTCGGCTTCGCGCGCGACCTGGCGCGAGAGGTCGGGATCGCGGAGCGCGGGTATCGCGTCGTGGTGAATACGAACGTCGACGGCGGACAGACGGTGTTCCATCTGCACCTCCACCTGCTCGGCGGCCGGCCCATGACGTGGCCGCCAGGGTGAGGGTGCGACGGGTTGCCCTGCGGAATCGAGAGAGCTAAGTTTTTGTGTCCATCACAGTTACCCAGAGCGGGGATCCTGTCCGACTTGCGACAGCACCATCAAGGCGAGAACCCGGGCGAGCGGCGCAAGCCCAAGCTGGACGCGGCGCGCCGCAAGACCCGGCGCACGCACCCGGCCTGACGTGGCGAGCTTGCCCGAGCGGCTCCGCGCCGCGATGAACCAGGCCCGCAAACTCCGCGATCAAGGGCGCACGCTCCTCCTCTCCACCATCCTCGCAGACCTCAAGAACCGCGAATTCGAGCTCCAGCACCCGGTCTCCGATGAGGAGGCGGCCGAGGTCGTACGCCGCGGCATCAAACGCCGCCGCGAGGCGGCTGAGCAGTACACCGCCGCGGGCCGCGCCGACCGGGCCGATGCGGAGCTCGGCGAGGCGAAGGCGCTCGAGGAGTTCCTGCCTGCCGCGGTCGACGCCGAAGAGATCCGGCGCGCCGTGCGCGAGGCGATCGCCGCCGGGGCGAAGGATCTCGGAAAGGTTATGGGACAGGTCATGCCCAGGTTCAAAGGCCGGGCGGACGGCAAGCTGGTGAATCAGATCGTCCGCGAGGAGCTGGCGGCCGCCGTATGACCGTCGGGGAACCCCGGGCTGAACCCCGGGCTGGCGCCCGGGGTCAGTCACTAACCCCTGGCGCAAGCCAGGGGTTGATCGACCGGGCGGTCTTCGAGACACTCGAGTTCTCAGCCGCGCTGGAGCGGGTGGCGGCGCACGCCGCCGGGCCGCTCGGCGCCGCCCGCGTCACCGGCCGTTCTCCCGCCACCGATGCCGACGCCATCCGCGCCGCGCTCGCACAGGTAGCAGAGCTCGCCGCCCTCCTCCTCTCCGACGACGCGATTCGGGCCGAGCCGGTCCCCGATGTTGCCGCCGCCCTGGAGCTCTTGGGCGTGCCGGGGAGCGCGCTCGAAGGGGCCGGGCTGGCGCAGCTGGGGCGCGCGCTGGCCGCCGCCCGAGTCGTGGCGGGCCACCTGGGCCGACTCGCGGCCGCTGCGCCGCGCACCGCCGCGCTGAGAGTCGATCCTCCACCGAAAGAGCTCGACCAGCGGCTCGCGGTTTCGCTCGACGCGGACGGCCAGGTGCAGGACGCTGCGTCCCGCGCCCTTGCGCGAGCCCGCCGCGCGGTGCGGGAGGCGCGCGCCCGTCTGGTAAAGCGGCTCGACGCCATGCTCGCCGCCCTCGATCCGACGGACCGCGCCCCCGATGCGGCCGTCACCGTGCGGGAGGGCCGCTACGTGATCCCCGTCCGCTCGACCGCCCGCGCCCGCATCGGGGGCATCGTGCACGACGAGTCGGCCACCCGCGCCACCGTCTTCCTGGAGCCGCCCGAGGTCATCGAGCTCGGCAACGCGCTGCGCGCCGCCGAGGTCGATGAGCAGCGCGAAATCCTGCAGGTGCTGCGGGACCTGACGGAGCTGCTCCGCCCCCATCGCGACGCGATCGCCGCGGCATGGGAGATGTGCATCGCGTTCGACGACCTGTGCGCCCGCGCGCGCTACGCCGTCGAGGTGAACGGATTCCCCCCGGCGATCGGCGCGGGACCGCTCGAGATCCGGAACGGGCGCCATCCGCTGCTCGTGGATAGCGAGCTCGTCGTGCCGTTCGATCTCGTGCTCGCCCCCGACGAGTGCACGGTCCTCGTCTCGGGTCCGAACACAGGCGGCAAGACAGTACTCATCAAAGCGGTGGGCCTGCTCGCCCTGATGGCACAGAGCGGCATCATCCCGCCGATCGGCCCGCAGTCGACGCTCCCGGTGTTCACGGGGGTGTTTGCGGACATTGGAGACCGCCAGTCCATCGCCGCGAGCCTCTCCACCTTCTCGGCCCACGTCGCCGTGCTGCGCGACATTCTGGAGCGAGCCGGAGCGGGATCGCTGGTGCTGCTCGACGAGATCGGCAGCGGTACCGACCCCGCCGAGGGAGGCGCGCTCGCCACCGCGGTGCTGCAGACCCTCACCCGACGCCGGGCGGTAACCCTGGCGACGACGCACCTGGGCGCCCTGAAGCAGCTGGCGGCGGAGACGGTGGGCATTGTCAACGCGTCGCTGCAGTTCGACGCCGACACGCTCACACCGACCTACCGCCTGTTGAAGGGCGTGCCCGGGCGATCGTACGGGCTCGCCATCGCGCGCCGTCTCGGGATTGCGCCCGAGGTACTCGAGATCGCGGAGCGGGCCGTGCCCGGGGCCGAGCGGGCGTTGGATGCCTTGCTTGCCACCGTCGAGGCACGGGCGCGCGAGCTCGACGCGATGCAGCAGGAGCTCGCCGCACGTGATGCAGGGCTGCGCAGCGACGCGGAGAAGGTCGACGCGCGCGCCGCAGACCTGGCCGCGCGCGAGCGGGAGGTGCAGGCCCGGGCGCAGCGCCTCGAACGCGAGGCGCGCGAGCAGGCCCGCGCCTACTTGCTCGAGGCGCGCAAGAAGGTCGAAGAGGCGTTGGGGCAAGCGCGCGCGGCCGTGGACGAGGCGACGGCACGGGAGGCGCGCCGGCTCGTGGAAAAAGCCATTGACGAGACTGCCGGGGAAGCGGCCGGTGAGAAGGTCAGGGAAGGCTGGATGTCGTTGGACGAGCTGAAGCGTGCCCGCAGGGGATCTCCCTCCCCCAACCTCCCCCAACCTCCTCCAACCTCTACCGCGCCGTCCCTGACCGCCGCAACGGAGATTTCTTTAATTGGCCTCCGCGTCTCCGAAGCGGAGCCGCTGCTCGTCAAGGCTCTCGACGACGCCATCCTCGCCGATCTCCCCTCTCTCCGCGTGGTCCACGGCAAGGGGACCGGCGCCCTGCGTCAGTTCGTCCACGAGATCCTCTCGGACGACCCCCGGGTGAAGCGGTTCGGCTTCGCCGCTCCGAACCAGGGCGGCGCCGGCGTCACCGTCGTGGAGTTCCGCGCGTGAGCCTCATTCCCGATGACGTGATCGAGCAGGTCCGCGAGGCGGCGGACATCGTGGGGATTATCGGCGAGCACGTCGAGCTCAGGCGCACCGGATCCGATTTCCGCGCCCCGTGTCCGTTTCATGGAGGCACGCACCGCAACTTCGCCGTCATCCCCCGCAAGGGGATGTACTACTGCTTCGTGTGCCACGCCGGGGGCGACGTCTTCACCTTTTTCATGAAGAAGCTCGGGTTGGATTATCCCACCGCCGTGCGCGAGGTGGCGCGGCGGGTGGGCATCACCATCCCGGAGCGCGGGCCCACCGGGCCCGATCCCCGTGAGCCGCTCTACAGCGCCGTGGCGGCGGCCGCCGACTGGTTCGCGCGCCAGCTGCTGGAGAATCCCGAGGCGCAGCAAGCCCGCGATTACCTGACGACCCGGCACTTCGACCTCGAGACCGTCCAGCCGCTTGGTCTCGGGTACGCGCCCAGGAGCAAGGCGTTCCTCGACGCAATGAAAGGCTTAGGCGTGCGTGACGAGGTGTTGCTGGAGGCGGGTCTGTTGGCTAAACGAGAGGATGGCACGCTCGCGCCGCGCTTCCGCGGCCGCCTGCTCTTCCCGATCCACGACCTGCGCGCCCGGGTGGTCGCCTTCGGGGGGCGCATCCTCGGCGAAGGAGAACCCAAGTACCTCAATTCGTCCGATACGCCGATCTTTCACAAAGGCAAGCTGCTGTACAACCTGCACGTCGCGAAGCACGCGATGCGCAAGGCGGAGCGCGCGATCCTGGTCGAAGGGTACTTCGACGTGCTCCGCCTTTCCCTCGCCGGGATCGAAGAAGTCATCGCGCCGCTCGGCACGGGGCTCACCCCGGAGCAGGCGCAGCTCGTGAAGCGCCACGCTCCGCAGGTGATCCTGTTGTATGACTCGGACGAGCCCGGTCTGCGCGCCACGTTCCGCGCCGGCGACGAACTCTTGCGCGAGGGGCTGCGGGTGAGCGTGGCTACGCTCCCGCCGGGCGAGGACCCCGACACCCTGGTTCAAAAGAACGGTGCCGCGGGATTGGAAGAGGTCCTCAAGGACGCAGTCGATGTGCTGGAGCGGAAAATCCAGATCCTCGACCGTAAGGGATTCTTCGGCACCTTGCCGGGCCGACGCCGCGCGCTCGATCGGCTGCTCCCGACAATCCGGGCCGCGAAAGACCCGATCACGCGTGAATTGTACATCTCGCGGGCGGCGGAAGCGGCCGGAGTGCGGAAGGATGTTCTGGAACGGGAAATCGTGACGACGGGAGACGGGAGACGGGAGGCGGGAGCAACGGGCGCGTCTCCCGTCTCCCGTCTCCCCTCTCCCGCTCTGCCCGCCAGCGCTGAAAAGGCGCTTCTCCTCCTGATGCTGGAAGGGGAACCATGGCGCGCTCGCGTCATCGAGGCCGTCGACCCCGAAGAGCTGGAGTTCCCACCCTATCGCGCCGTCTTCGAGAGTGTCGCGGACGACGCAGTACTCGCGCTCGACGACACGTCGGCCCGCGCGTACGAGCAGCTCAAGGCCGAGGGCCTTGGCGGGCGGGACCCCAACGAGATGTACGAGTGGGCCGTCAACTGGATGGAAGCCCGGCGGCTCGAGCGGCAGCTGGAGCAGTTGGACGATCAGCTCCCGTTTGAGAGCCCCGATCGGCAGGCGTCCCTGATTGCGGAGAAGCGTCGCGTGTTCGACGAGCTCCGCAAGCGTTATCCGCGATACAAGATCGCTAAGAGGAGGAGAGGTGCACCCGGAACTTGAAGCGTTGTTGGCGCTACAGGAGAAGGATCAGGCGGTAACGGCGACCGATGCGGCCCTCGCGGCGCTCGTCCCCGAGCTGGGGACGCTCGATGAGGCGCACATGGCGGCCGAGCGCACGCTGGCGGTGGCGCGGGCGGGAATCCAGGCCGCGATCGACCGGCGCGACGAGCTGGAGGGCAAGATCGCCAACTATCGCTCCATGCAGGAGCAGCGGCGCCAACGCCTCGAGTGGGTGCGGGGCGCCAAGGAAGCCTCCACTCTCATGGCGGAGTTGGACCTGGCACGCTCGGTGCTCGCGAAAGAAGAGGCCGAGTTCATGCGCTCCGGCGACGCCGTCACCGAAGCGGAGCGCAAGGCCGCGGAGGCCGAGCGGGCGCTCGACGAGGTGCGAGCGCGGCAGGCCCCGCTGCGCGAGGCGCTCGCCGGCAAACGCGAGCAGATCGCCGCCGAGCGCGAGCGAGCGCTCGCGGAGCGCGAGCGCGCCACCGCGGCCGTGAGCGCCGGCCTGTTGGCGCGCTACGAGCGCATCCGGCGCGGTAAAGCGCCGCTGGCGCTGTACCCCCTGCACGGCGACGCCTGCGGCCGCTGTTTCACGGCGGTCCCGACGCAGCGCCGGGTCCTGATCCAGCGTGGCGCGTCGATCGAGGGCTGCGAGGCCTGCGGCGTGCTGCTGTACGCCCCGGAATGATCCCGGCCCGCTGGGCGGTCGCGGCGCCGCCCGACCCGCAGCTCACTGCGGCCCTCGCGTCCGACCTCCACATCCCCGAGACGCTCGCCGCCATCCTCGTGCAGCGCGGGCTCGCCGCGCCCGAGCACGCCAAGGCGTTTCTCCGCCCCGACCTCGAGCGGCTCTCGAATCCGCACGGCTGGGCCGATATGCCGCGAGCCGTCGAGCTGATCGTCGCCGCGGTCAGGGGCGGCGCCCCGATCCTGGTCCACGGCGACTATGACGTCGACGGCCAGTGCGCCGCCGCCTTGCTCACGCGCGTGCTCTCGAGCGTCGGGGGCCGGGCCCACGCGTTCGTCCCGCACCGCTTGCGCGACGGATACGATTTCGGGCCGGCCGGGCTCGCCGAAGCGCGCCGCCTCGGCGCCGGGCTCATCATCACCTGCGACTGCGGCATCACCGCGCTGGAAGCGGTGCGCGCCGCGCGTGCGGCCGGCATCGACGTCATCGTTACCGATCACCATCTCCCGGGCGACGCGCTGCCCCCGGCCTCGGCGGTGCTCGACCCGCGGCGCGCCGATTGTCCATCGGACGAGAAAGACCTGTGCGGCACCGGCGTCGCGTTCAAGCTGGCGCAGGCGCTGGTGCCGGCGTTGGGGCTGTCTCCCCATCTTCCGCTCCATTTCCTCGATCTGGTGGCGCTCGCGACCGTGGCCGACGTCGTGCCGCTCACGGGCGAGAACCGCATCCTCGTGCGCCACGGGCTCAAGCTGCTCGCGGAGTCGCATTGGACGGGTGTGCGGGCGCTCGTCGAAACGGCGGGCCTCGCCGGGAAGCCGATCAAGTCGGGCCACGTCGGGTTCATCCTGGCGCCGCGCTTGAACGCGGCCGGCCGGATCGGGGACGCCAACGACGGGCTGCGGCTGCTCCTCTCCGACGATCCGCAGGAATCGGCGGCGATCGCCCGCGAGCTCGAGACGCTGAACGCCCGGCGCCAGGCGCTGGATCAGCGCATCCTCGACGAGGCGGTGGAGCTGGCGGAGCGGGTGCTGCGACCGGAGGACCGCGCCCTGGTGCTCGCGGCCGACGCCTGGCACCCGGGGGTGATCGGGATCGTCGCCTCGCGCCTGGTGGAGCGGTATGGGCGACCCACGTTCCTCATCGGCTGGGAAGAGGGAAGCGAGATGGGGCGCGGCTCGGGGCGGAGCGTCGCAGGCTTCGACCTGCACGCCGCGTTGCATCGCGTCGGGCACCACCTCGAGAAGTACGGCGGCCACACCATGGCGGCGGGGCTCACTATCCGCCGGGAGCGCTACGAGGCGTTCCGTGTTGCGTTTCTCGCCGTCGCGGGCGAGCTTCTGGGCCCCGACGACCTGGTGCCCGCCCAGCGCGTGGACCTGGAGCTGCCCTTGGGCCTCGTGAGCGACGAGCTGGAGAAGCTGATCCGCTATCTCGAGCCGTGCGGCCCGGGCAATCCCGCGCCGGTCTTCGGCGTGCGGCAGGCCCGCGCGGTCGGTGCGCGGCGCGTCGGGACGAACCACCTGCGCTTCACCTTGGACGATGCGTCGGGCGTGCTCCCCGCGATCGCGTTTCAGTGGGCCGATGCCATCCCCGACCACTGGCTCGCCGAGCGGTTGGACGTCGCGTTCCGGCTGGAGCGCGACGAGTGGCAGGGGCGAACGACGCTGCAGGCGCGGGTGGCGGCGATGGCGCCCAGCACATGAACGCGGAACGCGGAGCGGGGAACGCGGAACAGCAGGACGCGCGCTTGTTCCGGGTTCCGACTTCCGCGTTCCGCGTTGGGAAGGGGGTGGGGCCGGGCATGATTCGCATCATCGCCGGCGAGTTCAAGGGCCGCCGCTTGAAGACTCCGTCCGGCGATAAGGTCCGGCCGACCGGGGACCGCGTGCGCGAGGCGTGGTTCTCCATCCTCCAGCGCCCGCTGCGCGGGGCGCGCGTGCTCGATCTGTTCGCGGGCTCGGGCGCGCTGGGTCTCGAGGCGCTCTCGCGCGGAGCCGTGAGCGCGGACTTCGTGGAGATCCACCGGCTCGCGTTGTCCTCGCTCAAGGCCAACATCACGCTCCTCAAGGTGGACGACCGGGCGGCGGTGCATCGCGTGGACGCCCTCAAGTTCGCGGAGCTGCTCCACCCCGGGCAGTACGACGTGGCGTTCGCCGACCCGCCGTACGCGAGCGAACACGCGGCGCGGCTCGTCGCCCTGTTCCGCGTGAATCCGTTCGCGCGCATCGTCTCGATCGAGCATCCGGCGGATCAGCCGATTCCCGGCGACGACACGCGGCGCTATGGCGATACCGCCGTGACGTTCATCTACGCCCCATGACGGCTCCCGCCCTACGCGTCGCCGTATACCCGGGATCGTTCGACCCGGTCACCCGCGGGCACGAGGACCTGATCCGCCGCGCCAAGAGCTTCGCCGACCGCGTGATCGTCGCCGTGGCGGTCAATGTGGCGAAGCAGCCCCTCTTCACCCTGGACGAGCGGGTGGCGTTGATCCGACAGGCGGTCGCGGATCCCAGCGTGGAGGTCCGGTCGTTCGACGGGCTGCTCGCTGAGTTCGCGCGCGCGGCGGGGGCGACCGTGATCGTGCGGGGCTTGCGGGCGGTGAGTGACTTCGAGTACGAGTTCCAGATGGCGCTCATGAACCGCAACCTGGCCCCGGGCATCGAGACGGTCTTTCTCGTCCCCGCGTTCGACCTCACGTACCTGAGCTCGAGCCTCGTGCGCGAAGTGGCGCGGTTCGGCGGCGACGTGTCGCAGCTCGTCCACCCTGCGGTCCAGAAGGCGCTCCGGCAAAAGTTCGGCAAGTGACGTTCCGCGACTCGGTGTACGAGCGGGCGCGCCGTGCCGGTCGCCGCATCGTGCTCCCCGAGGGGACGGACGAGCGCGTGCGCGCCGCCGCCACGCGGATCGAGCGAGAGCGCCTTGGAACCGTCCAGCTCTTGGAGGGTCCCGCTCCCCGCTCCCTCCTCCCCGAGATGACCCGACTGCTTCGCACGCGGCATCCGGACAGGTTTCCCACCGACGTCGCCGCGGCGGCCGCCCTCGAGCATCCCCTCACATTCGGCGCCGCGCTCGTCGGGCTGGGCCGGGCCGACGTCATGGTCGGCGGGGCCACGTTCCCGAGCGGCGACACGATCCGCGCCGCGCTCTGGGCGGTGGGCGCGGCGCCCGGGATTACGACGGTGAGCGGGGCGTTCTACATGGTGCGGGATGACGCCGTGCTCACGTTCACCGATTGTGCGGTCGTGCCCGAGCCGAGCCCGGAGCAGCTCGCCGACGCGGCGGTGGCGGCGGCGCGCGACCGCCGGCGGATCGTGGGCGACGAGCCGATCGTGGCGCTGTTGTCCTACAGCACGAAAGGCAGCGCGGCGGGACCGCGCGTGGAGCGTGTGCGGCAAGCGCTCGAACACCTGGCGCGCCGCCGCCCCGATTTCGCGTTCGACGGCGAGCTGCAGACCGACGCTGCGCTGGTCGCCCCGGTGGCGGCGCGCAAGGCCCCGGGCTCGCGCGCGGCCGGACGCGCCAACGTGCTCGTGTTTCCCGATCTTGACAGCGGCAACATCGGATACAAACTGGTGCAGCGCCTGGGCGGGTGGGAGGCGATCGGGCCGATCCTCCAGGGACTCGCGCGACCCGTCGCCGACCTGTCGCGAGGCGCGACGGCCGATGATATTGTGGACACGGCGGCGGTCGCCGTCCTTCAAGCGGGGGAGCGGTCATGAGCTTCAGTCTCAAGAAGGACAAGCAGGGCGTGGTGGTGGTCGGGGTGGACGGGCAGTTGATCGTCGGCAACCGTCAAGAGCTGAAGCAGAAGGTGCTCGACACGCTCGAGGGCGGTGGCAAGAAGTTCGTCATCGACTTCACCAAGACCGGCTACATCGACTCCTCCGGCCTCGGCGTCCTGGTGTCGCTCTCGAAGAAGATCCGCGAGCAGGGTGGGGACCTCCGGCTCTGCGGCCTGAATGAAGACCTGCAGACCCTGTTCGAGCTCACCAAGTTGGACACGCTCTTCGCCATCGCGCGAACGCCCGAGGAGGCGCTCGCCGCCTTCTAACCCGTGACCACGCCGCAGCCCCTCCAGGTGCGCCGACGGGCGACGGGAGGTGAAACCGAGATCGAGTTGTCGCTCGACGTGCCGAGCGATCTCGAGTACGTCGGCCCGGCCGTGGAGCTGATCGCGGATGAGCTGCCTGGCGGCCCCCTCTCCCCCCGCCGTATCCGGTTCAACTTCCGCACCGCGTTCGCGGAAGCGCTCGCCAACGCCATCGCCTACGGGAACCATCGGGACCCGAGGCGCGTCGTCCGCGTGCGGGTCGAGGTGGCGCCGGACGCCGTGCGCCTGCATGTGACCGACGAGGGCAACGGCTTCGACCCCAGCGGCGTCCCCGATCCCACGCTCCCCGAGCGCCTCGAGCGCGAGGACGGCCGCGGCCTGTTCGTGCTGAAGAGCCTCGTGGACCAGGTCGCCTTCAACGAGAAAGGGAATTCGGTGTGCCTGACGCTCCGGGCGGGCTGACCCGAGTCGAGCGACTGCTTCCCGTGCTCGAGCGGCTCGCCGGAACGCGACTCCGCCTGCGGCGCCAGGGCGAGGTCGCCGCGCCAGCGGGGTCGGTGCGGCTCGAGCCGATTCCCGAGATCGAGGGGTTGTGGCTCGAGTTCGCGAACGGGGGACCGGGGAAGCCACTGACCCCGGGCGCGAGCCCGGGGCTCGCGCCCGAGCTGGCCCAGATCGTCGGCTCGCTGCTTTCCGCCGAGCGCGATGCCGTCCAGGTCGCGGCCGAGTTGTCGGACCGGTACGAGGAAATCGACCTGATCTACACGATCAGCGAGATCTTGGGTCACACGATCCGGCTCGACGAAGCGGCCGATCGGATTCTGCGCGAGGTGTCCACGGTGGTCGGGGCCCGACGCGCGACGCTCCTGGTGCACGACGCCGAGCAGCAGGTGCTGCGCATCGTAGCGGCGCGCGGCATGGGCGCGCAGGACGCAGAGCCGATCGAAGTGGACGACGCCTGCTCGGTCGCCGCACGCGTGTTCCGCGAGATGCGGATCGTGAGCTACGACCCGACGGACCCGACGGCGCCGAACCCCGGCTGTCCCGAAGGCCGGAACTACCGGGGCCAGGCGTTCCTCTCGGTCCCGGTCCTGTACGCCGCGCCGGGCGCGCGCGGCAAGCCGATCGGCGTCATCAACCTGACCGACCGCGAGGGCGGAGATGCCTTCACCGCCGGCGACCGAAAGCTGGTGGCCGCGATCGCGAACCAGATCGGCGCGGCCATCGAGAACGCGCGCCTCGTCGCCCGCGACCTCGGACAACAACGCGTGCTGCGGGAGCTCGAGCTGGCGCGCGACCTCCAGCTCAAGCTGCTGCCGTCGCCCGGCGTGCTCGCCGGGCGCGTGGATGTCGCCGCGCGCTGCCGTCAGGCCGAGTCGGTCGGCGGGGACTTTTACAACCTGCTCAACCTGCGGGCGGACCGTATCGGCGTGATGATCGGCGACGTGACGAGCCACGGCTTCAGCGCCGCGCTGATCATGGCGCTCGTGATGGCGGCCTCCGGCATCCATGCGGAATCGGCCGAGACGCCGACGGAGGTGCTGCGCCGGCTCGAGGCGTCGCTCGCCGACGAGCTCGCGAGCACGGAGATGTTCCTCACCGTGTTTTACGCCGTGGTCGACCCGAAAGCGGGACGGATCACGTTCGCCAACGCCGGGCATGCGCATGCCTTCTTCGTATCGACGCGGACGGGCAGGGCGGTTCGGCTCGAGGCCACCCGCCCGCCGCTCGGCCTCGCCACCGCGGCGGGCGAAGATGCCGCGCTCACCTGGGCCCCGCGGGAGGCGATCATCTGCCTCTTCACGGACGGCGTCGCCGAGGCGCTGGGCGGGGGCGGCGGGGGCGGGGGGGGCGGGCGCGACGAGCGATTCGGCGAGGAGCGGGTGCTGGGCCACGTGGCCAGGCTGAAGGACCGCTCCGCGCGCGAGATCCTCGAATCCGTGCACGCCGACCTCGCCGGGTTCACGGGCGGCGCACCGCCCGCCGACGACCGCACCGTCGTCATCCTCAAGGTGTGATCCCGCACAAGCGGCTCGGCCAGCACTTCCTCACCGACCGGAACATCCTGCAGCGCATCGTCGACGCGCTCGAGCCCGCGCCCGACGACGTCGTGGTCGAGATCGGGGCGGGGACGGGAACCCTCACGGCCGTCCTGGCCCCCCGTGTGCGTCACGTCATCGCCATCGAGAAGGACCGACGGCTGGCAGGAGAGTGCGGAGCGCGGAGTGCGGAATGCGGAGTAGATAGACTGACCGTCGTTCACGGCGATGCGCTCCGGGTCGATTGGCATGCCCTCGTCACTCCGCACTCCGCACTCCGCATTCCGCACTTCAAGGTGATCGGCAACATCCCCTACGCCATCACCTCGCCCCTGATCGACAAAGCCCTCACGCCGCCGCTCCCCGGGTGCATCGTGTTTCTCGTCCAGGCCGAGGTCGCCGACCGCCTCGCCGCTCGCCCGGGGTCGAAGACGTACGGCGCCCTCTCGGTGGGGGTACAAGCCGTGTGTCGCGTGGAGCGGCTGTTCGCCGTGCGCGCCGGCGCGTTCACGCCGCCGCCCAAGGTGCAGAGCGCGCTGGTGCGCCTCACACCGCTCGCCCAGCCGCTCGTCGCGCCCGAGGAGATCGTGGCCTTCCGCGCGTTCGTCACCGCGTGCTTCATGCGGCGTCGCAAGCAGCTGCGCAACGTGCTCATGGCGGCGACCGGGCGGGCTGCGGCCCTGGTGGGCGCCGGACTCGCCGCCCTCGACCTCGATCCGGCGGCGCGTCCCGAAACGCTCGACCCCGAAGCCTTCGTCCGGCTCTTGCGTTGGAGCGCTGGGTTGTGAAATAATTCACAATGCGGAAGATTTCCGAGACCACGGTGCGACGGCTCTCGCTGTACCTGGGGTTCCTCGAGCAGTTCGACGCCCAGGGCCAGGCCACCATCTCCTCGGCCGAGCTCGCCCGGCGCGGCGGCACGACCTCCGCGCAGGTGCGGAAGGACCTCTCGTTCTTCGGCTCGTTCGGTAAGCGCGGCCTGGGGTATTCCGTCCCCGAGCTCACCGCCCGCATCCGCGACATCCTGGGCTTGCGCCGCAACTACCGCGTCGTGCTGGTGGGCGCGGGCCGCATCGGCAGCGCGCTCGTGCAGTACCCCGGCTTTCGGCAGCGCGGCTTCCACGTCGCCGCGATCTACGACAAGGACCCGAAGAAGATCGGCTCCCGCTGGAATGGCCTGGTGGTGCGCGACATCCGCCACCTCGACGCCGACCTCGCCAAGGAGCCGAGCGACATCGCCATCGTCGTGACGCCGCCCGAGTCGGCGCAGGACGTCGTGGACCGGCTGGTGCGTGCCGGCGTGAAGGCGATCCTCAACTTCGCCCCAGTGCAGCTCGCGGTGCCGAGCGACGTGGCGGTGAAGTCGGTCAACATGGCGCTGGAACTGGAGACGCTCAGTTTCGCGTTGGCCAACCGATGACACACAAGTTCGGAGCGCCCTAACATCACCCTTCGCCGTCACTTAGCCGGCGAGCGGCGGCACGCTTAGATTCCGCCCCCATGGCCCGCGTCCACGTCACCTCGGAAATCGGCCCCCTGCGGACCGTGCTGGTCCATACTCCCGGTCGCGAGCTGGTGGCGGTCACCCCCGGCAATCGGGAAGACTACCTCTACGACGATATCATCGACCTGGAGCTCGCCCAGCGGGAGCACCAGCGATTTGTGGCGGTGCTGGAGCGGTTCGCCCAGGTGTACGAGGTGCGCACGCTCCTGACGGAGTTGGTGGCACGTCCCGACGTGCGCGAGTTCCTCGTGACCCGCGCGCTCGAGGTGGTGCCGTCCGACGCCCTGGCGAAGCAGCTCGGCGCGCTCTCTCCCGAGGAGCTGGTGGCGCTGATGGTCGAGGGTGCGCTCGAGGACGCCGGGCCGATCGCCCGGGCGCTCAATGAAACGGGCTTCGCCCTGCCGCCTCTGCCCAATCTCTTCTTCACCCGCGACGTGGGGATCGTGATCGGCGAGCACTCCATCATCGGCTCGATGCGCTACGGCGTCCGCTGGACCGAGGAGCTGCTGGTGAAGGCGCTGTTCCGCTACCACCCGTGCCTCGAGAACGCCGGGATCCTGTACGACGGGTCGGAGGAGAAGCGCAACAACTACACGCTCGAGGGGGGAGACGTACACCCGGTCCGCCCCGACCTGCTGCTGCTCGGTTTCAGCGAGCGCTCGAGCCCGGCGGCGCTCGATCACCTGTGCGACCTGGTGTTCGAGCATTGCGGCGTGAAGGACGTGATCGTCGTGGTCCTCCCGAACGAGCGCACCGCCATCCACCTGGACATGATCTTCACACAGCTCGACCGCGAGCTGTGCTGCGTCTATCCGCCACATTTCGTGGGACCGGAGCGGCTGGCGGTGCTGCACCGCCGCAAGAAATCCAAGGGCGTGAAAGAGATGCCCAACTTTTTCGCCGCCATGCAGGCGGTGGACCACCCGCTCGAGCCGGTATTCTGCGGCGGCTCGGACCGCTCGCTGCAGGAGCGCGAGCAGTGGTCCTCCGCCTGCAATTTCTTCGCGGTGCGCCCCGGCGTGGCCGTCACCTACGCCCGCAACGAGGCCACGCTGCGCGAGCTCGACCACGCCGGGTTCAAGACGCTCACCGCCGTGAACCTGCTGGCCGGTGAGGAAGCGCTGGATGAGGGCGAGCGCGCGGTGATCACGATGGACGGGAGCGAGCTGGTGCGGGGTGGCGGCGGTCCCCGCTGCATGACGTTGCCGCTCCGGCGGGATGACCTCTAGCCCCGCGCCGCTCCCCCTCGAGCACTCCCGGTTCGCCGTCGTGGACGTGGAAACGACGGGTGGACGCGCCCAACGCGGTGGCCGGATCCTCGAGGTGGCGGTCGCGATCCTCGAGGCGGGAACCGTCCATCTGGCCTTCACGTCCTTGCTCGACCCCGGTACCCCAATCCCCCCCTGGGTGGCGCGCCTCACCGGTATCACCGACGGCATGGTCGCCGGGTGCCCGCGCTTCGCGGACGTGGTGCCCGATCTCGGACACGCGCTCGATGCCGGCGTGTTCGTCGCCCACAACGCCCGCTTCGACTGGCGCTTTCTCGAGGCGGAGTGCGTCGCCGCCGGCGTCCCGGCACCTGGCGGCAAGCCTCTCTGTACGGTGCGCCTCACCCGCCGCCTCGTACCCGAGCTACGCCGCCGGGCGCTCGACCAGGTGGCGGCGTTCTTCGGCATCGAGAATCCGGCACGCCATCGCGCCTTCGGCGACGCCCTCGCGACCGCGTACGTCCTGCGAGCGCTGCTCGGGCGGGCACGCGAACGAGGGGTGGAGACGCTGGAACAACTGATTGAGGTGCACGACCGGCCACGGCACACCAAAACGCGGAACGCGGAAGGTGGAACGCGGAACATGAGCGAATGCGTCGATGGGCGAGCGACCCTTCACGACTGTTCCGCGCTCCGCGTTCCGCGTTCCGAGTTCTGATGTCTCATACGACCTTCAAAGTCGGCCGCCTGACCTGCCACGCCCTCGAAGGAGGGACCCAGCGCCTCGACGGCGGCGCCATGTTCGGCGTCGTGCCCAAACCCCTGTGGCAGCGCCGCATCCCGGCCGACGAGCGCAACCGGATTCCCTTGGCGCTGCGTTGTCTCCTGGTCGAGCACGACGCCGGGCTGGTCCTCGTGGACACAGGGCTCGGCAACAAGGAAGACGATAAATTCAAGGACATCTACGGCGTCGCCAACGAAGGCAAAAACGGGCGCACCCAGCTGGAAGACGCGCTCGCGGAGCTCGGCTACCAGCCCGCAGACATCCGCTGGGTGATCGACACGCACCTCCATTTCGATCACGCGGGCGGCAATACCTACCGCGATCCGTCGGGCCGCGTGACCCCGAGCTTCCCACAGGCCCGATATGTCGTCCAGCGGAAAGAGCTCGAGTTCGCCCGGCACACCAACGAGCGCACCGCGGCGAGTTACCTCCCGCCCAACTTCGAAGGGGTCCCGTTCAGCTTCATCGACGGGGAGGCGGAGCCGCTCCCCGGTATTCGCTGCCTGCCGACCCCGGGCCACGTGCCCTATCACCAGTCGGTACTGGTCGAGAGCGGCGGTGAGCGGGTGTGCTTTCTCGCGGACCTCGTCCCCACCAGCGCCCATCTGCCGCTCCCCTGGATCATGGGGTACGACCTCGAGCCGCTCGTGACCCTCGAGTCGAAGCGACGGCTGTACGCACGGGCGGAAGCGGAAGGGTGGCTGCTGTTCTTCGATCACGATCCCGCGGTGGTCGCGGGTCGGTTGGGGCATGATGGGAAGGCGTTCGCTCTTGTGGACCCGCTTCTGGCGGGCTAAACTTAGCGCCGACAATACGGCAAGCGGGCGCCCGAGCGCGCCTCACCCGCTGCCTCTCCGGATTGGGGAGTGCTCTAGGGTCCGAGACGACGTGATCCGTAGTCCGTGATCCGTCCTCCGTGACTACGGACGACGGAAAACGGACGACGGACGACGCGAAGCGGATTCCCTGGCACCCGGAGTCCGCTTTTTCTTTCTTGTGGAGGAGAACGGCACCTGGCGATCGAAAGCCCGAACAACAAAGCGCCGCGCATCCGAGTCAACCGGCAGATCCGGATCAGCCCGATCCGCGTGATCGCCCCCGACGGAGCGCAGCTCGGCGTGCTGACCGTCGAGGAAGCGCTGGCCGCGGCGCAGGAGCGAGGCCTCGACCTGGTCGAGGTGGCACCGCTCGCGCGACCCCCGGTCGCGAAGATCATGGACTATGGGAAGTTCAAGTTCGAGGAGGCCAAGGCCGCGCGGGCAGCGAAGAAAAAGCAGCACATCATCCATCTGAAGGAAGTGAAGTACCGGCCCGGGATCGACGATCATGACTTCGAGTTCAAGACCCGGCACGCGCGTGAGTTCTTGCAGGACGGCAACAAGGTCAAGGTGACGATGATGTATCGGGGTCGGCAGATGGCCCACATCGACCTGGGGCGCGCGGTGCTCGACCGGGTCGCCAACGAGCTGAAGGACATCGCCAAGATCGAGCAGGACCCGAAGCTCGAGGGCCGCAACATGTCGATGGTCTTGGCGCCGAAATGACACTCATAGCCCCGCCCGTGAGGGCGGGGAGGACGAGATGCCCAAACAAAAATCGAAGCGTGCGCTCCGCAAGCGGGTGCGGCTGACCGGAACCGGGCGGCTGCGCCGGCACCACGCCTACAAGAGCCACATCCTGACCAAGAAGCACCCCAAGCGGAAGCGCCGCCTGCGCAAGCCCGCGCTCGTGTCGCACGCCGACGAACGACGCCTTAAGCGGTTGCTGATGGTGTAAGGAGCGATCCATGCCCCGCGTCAAGAGCAACGTCGCGCGCCTGAAGCGCAAGAATAAGATCATGAAGCTCGCCAAGGGCTACTTCGGCGGGCGGTCCAAGCTATGGAAGGCGGCCAAGGAGTCGGTCGAGCGGGCCCAGAAATACGCCTACCGGGACCGCCGCCGCAAGAAGGCCGATTTTCGCCGGCTCTGGATCACGCGCATCAACGCGGCCGCACGGCTGCACCAGCTGTCCTACAGCCGCCTCATGAACGGGCTCCGCAAGGCCGGCGTCGAGATCAACCGCAAGGTGCTCGCCGATCTGGCCGTTCGCGATCCCGTCGCGTTCGAGCAGCTCGCGGAGGTCGCCAAGCAGGCGCTCTAACCATGCGCGACCTCCTGGCAGCCCTCGCCGAGCTGCGGGAGCGTCTGAAGGAAATTCCGCAGACGGACGAGCGTCGACTGTCCGATCTCAAGACCGAGATCCTCGGACGCAAGGCCGGCGCACTCACCCAGATTCTCGGGCGCTTGCCCAAGCTCGATCCGCCCTCCAAAAAGGAGGTCGGCGCAGCGGCGAACGCGTTGAAGCGCGAGTTCGAGGCCGCCTTCGAAGCCCGCGAGCGCGAGCTCAAGCGCGCCGCCGGCGTAGTCACCGGCGTGGACCCCACCATGCCCGGTCGCGCGGCCTGGCAGGGCGGGCTCCACCTGGTCACCCAGGTCGTGGACGAGATCTGCGAGATCTTTCGCGAGCTCGGATTCACGCGCGCCGTGGGTCCCGAGGCCGAGACCGAGCGCTACAACTTCTTCGCCCTCAACTTCCCCAAGGACCACCCGGCCCTCGACGCCCAGGACTCGTTCTACTTGACCGGGGACGTGTTGCTCCGCACCCACACCTCGCCGGTGCAGATCCGCACGCTCGAGCGGTACGCACCACCGATCCGGGTCGTGATCCCGGGGCAGGTGTACCGTCGCGACCCGTTCGATGCCTCGCACTCACCGGTGTTCCAACAGATCGAAGGACTCGCCGTGGACGAGGGGATCACCTTCGTGGACTTCAAGGCGACCCTCGCCACCTTCGCGCGCAGGTTCTTCGCCCCGGACACGCGCGTACGGTTCCGGCCGTCGTTTTTCCCGTTCACCGAGCCGTCGGCGGAGATGGACGTGCAGTGCCAGATGTGCCAGGGCACGGGATGCGCGACGTGCAAGCAGACCGGCTGGATGGAGATCCTCGGCTCCGGCATGGTGCACCCGGCGGTGCTCGAGAACTGCGGCGTCGACAGCGAGCGATATACGGGATTCGCGTGGGGCATGGGCCCGGAGCGCATCGCGATGACCCGCCACGGGATTCCCGACATCCGGCTCCTGTTCGAGAGCGACGTCCGCTTCCTCGCGCAGTTCGCGGGAGGCGCGCGATGATCGTCTCCCGTCGTTGGCTCGAGGCGCTGCTGGACCGACCGCTCGACCCACGCGACGTCGCGGATCGCCTGACGCTCCACGCCGCCGCCGTCGACGCGATTGTCCCGCTGCATCAGGACCTGGATGACATCCTGATCGCCCGTGTCCTGGAAGTAAAGAAGCACCCTGACGCCGATCGCCTGTCGCTCTGCCTCGTGGATAGGGGAGGCGGGGCCGGGCCCGTCGAAGTCGTATGCGGCGCGCCGAACGTGCAGGCCGGCAAGAGCTACCCCTACGCCCCCGTGGGCGCGGTGCTGCCGGGTGGACTGAAGCTCGAGCGCAAGAAGATCCGCGGCGTCGAGTCGAACGGCATGCTGTGCTCCGCGAAAGAGCTCGGTCTGGGCGCCGACCATGCCGGGATCTTGGAGCTCGACACCACCGCCGCGCCGGGCACGCGCTTTATCGATGCGATGGGGATCGCCGATCACCAGATCGTGATCGACGTGCCCGCCAACCGCCCCGATCTGCTGTGTCACAAGGGGGTCGCTCGCGAGCTGGGCGCGTCGCTCGGTGCGCCGGTGAAGCTGCCGCCGATTCCGGGTGCGAAGCCGCTCTCGGGCAGTCCGCCCGCCCGCCAGCCCGCCCGTGGTGTCGTGGACGGGGTCGAGGTGCGCCTCGAGGACCCCGAAGGGGCTCCCCGCTACATGATCGCGGTGATCCGGGGCGTGCGGGTGGGGCCGAGCCCCGCCTGGCTCGCCCAGCGGCTCGCCGCCGTGGGCCAGCGGCCGATCAACAACGTCGTCGACGCGACCAACTACATCCTGTTCGAGTTGAACCAGCCGCTCCACGCGTTCGATCTCGCGAAGCTGCGTGGGCCCGCGGTCGTCGTGCGGCGCGCGCGGCCGGGGGAAAAGATCGTCACGCTGGACGGCGTGACGCGCACGCTCACGGCGGACATGACCGCGATTTGCGATGCCCAGCACCCCACGATTGTCGCAGGGGTGATGGGGAGCGCCGAGTCGGAGGTGAGCACCGGCACGAGGGATCTCGTGCTCGAGTGCGCCTACTTTCAGCCGACCCGCATCCGCCGCACGCGCCGGGCGCTCGAGCTTTCGAGCGAGTCGAGCTACCGCTTCGAGCGCGGTATCGACATGCTCGGGATGCCGGATGCGCTGCGGCGGGCGATCGAGCTGATCGTCGCCGTGGCGGGGGGCGAGGTGCGCGCGCCGACGCTCGACCTGTGGCCCGGGCCCCAGCAGGAGCGGACCATTTTCCTCCGCCCCGAGCGCGTCAACCGGCTCCTCGGGGTGACGATCGACCGCCCCGAGGTGGAGCGCCTCCTCACCGCGGTGGGCTTCTTTGTGGCGCCGAAGGACGCAAGGCTCGCGGTGCAGGTCCCAGGTTGGCGTCCTGATGTGACGCGCGAGGTGGACCTGATCGAAGAAGTCGCCCGCTTGAAGGGCTACGACGCCTTCCCCGACGAGCTGCGCGCCTACCGGCCGGGCACGGTGCCGGATGCCCCGGACGAGCGCGCGCGGGCCCGGATCCGAGAGCAACTCGTGCGCGCCGGCCTGCTCGAGGCCCGCACGCTGCCGCTCGGCCCCCCCGACGGCCCGGACGCGGTGCCGATCCTCAACCCCCTGTCCGCGGAGGAGGGTTACCTGCGGCGTCGTCTGGTGCCTGGTCTGGTGCGACGGATCGAGTACAACTGGGCGAATCGGAATCGTGATATCCGCCTCTTCGAAGTGGGAACCGTCTTTCGTAAGGCTGCCGGGGAGCAGGGAGCCCTAAAGGAGTCCCTGACGGTCCCGGGGAGCGGTTCCCTCCCAGACGAGTGGACTTCCGTGGCAGGGGTTCTGACGGGCGCGCGGCGGCCGGCGCACTGGTCTGAGGGTGCGAAAGTACCTGATATGGACATATGGGACCTGAAGTACCACTTTGAGTTAGCGGTGGCCGTCGCTGACCCCTCTTGCGACGTACGGCCTGCAACGGGTGGGGCCGTGGGTTGGGAGGCGGTGCAACGGGGCGGCGGTGGGGTGGTGGGGCAGGCCGGCCCCCTCGAGGCAGACGCCCCGGTGTGGGCGGCTCCGCTGTTCGGGTTCGAGGTGCGGTTGTCCGCCGCGGAACGCACCCTGGGCGCCTACCGGCCGCTGCCGCTGCAGCCGCCGGTCGAGCGGGACCTGGCGCTGTTGCTGCCGCCGGGCGTCACCGCCGCCCAAGTGGCCGACGTCCTGCGGCGCACGGTGGGACCGCTGCTCGAGCGGCTTGAGGTGTTCGACGAGTACCGGGGGCCCGGCATCCCGGCGGGGCACCGCAGTGTCGCCTGGCATTGCACGTTCCGCGATCCCGAGCAGACGCTGCGCGAGCGGGACGTGGACGCGCGGCTGGCCCGCGGGCTCGAGGCGCTGGAGGGTGAGCTTGGCGTACGACGGAGAGAGAGCTGATGCGCAGGTGCTCGACCAGCTCGAGACCATCCTTCGCCACGTGGCGGACGAGCTGGCCGGGTGGCGTGCGCGCGCCGTCAAGGCCGAAGGAGAGCTGAAGGAGAGTGGCGGGCGGGGCGGGGCGTCGGCCGCCAAGCCCGACGCCGAGACGCGAAACCGGGTCGCGGACCTGGAGCAGGAGAACAAGACGCTGCGCCAGCGGGTCGAAATGGCGCGGGCACGGGTGCAGGATCTGCTCTCTCGCCTCACGTTCCTCGAGGAGCAAGCTCGCGAGGCCGGCGGCAACGGGGGAGCCCGCTCGGCGGGCGGTAGCGCCGCGGCGGGTGGGAGTGCTCCCGGCGCCAGCCGGGAGGGAGGGGCTTAAGTGAGCACCAAGAAGCACGCGGTCAAGGTGATGATCGGCGGCGAGGAATACACGGTGCGGTCCGACCTGCCGCCCGAGTACACGCGGGAGGTCGCGGCGTACGTCGACCAGGCCTTGAAGAAGGTCTTGGCGCAGGGACCGATCGTCGAAACGCACAAAGCGGCCATCCTGGCGGCGTTGGACATCACGAACGAGCTATTTCAGGCGAAGAAGGGCGAGCGCGAGGTTGCGGCGCGGCTCGCGGCGCTGGCTGACGACCTGACCAAGCTGCTGCCGCCGGGAAAGCGGAAGGCGGCCGTCGGTCTCTGAGAATTGTCTCCGTTTCGCGTCCCGCGGAGCGGTGCTGGAGATAGATCCTATGGCGGACTGGCTGGTGGTTCTCTCAGCCCTCCTCGGCGGAGGCGTCGCCGCGGGGGTGTTCTTCTACCTGATCGGGCGGCGGGTCCAGCGACGAACGGCGGAGGCGGCGGCGCGAGCGGCCGCGGCGGAGACCGAGCGGCTGCTGGGGGAAGCCCGACAGCGCGTGGTGCTCGCGGCGAAGGAAGAGCTCATGCAGGCGCGCGAGGTCTTCGAGGAAGAGGCCGCGCGCCGGCGCCGCGACATCGAGCGGCACGAGCAACTGATGGAGCAGCGCCTCGGCGGGCTGGAGGAGCGTGCCCGCGGCCTCGAGCTGCGAGGTCGGGCGCTGGAGGATCGGGATCAGGCGCTCGCCGCCCAGGAGCTGGAGGCGCGAGCCCTGCTCGAGCAGCTCGCCGGGCTCACCGCTCAGGAGGCCAAGCAGGAGCTGCTGCGCCGGCTCGAGGATGAGGCCCGCAACGACGCGGCCGCCCTCGCCCGGGACTTGAAGGAGCAGGCACGCCGCAGCGCCGACAAAGAAGCCAAGAAGATCCTCGCGCTCGCGATCCAACGGCTCGCGCCCGAGGCCACCGCGGAGAGCACGGTGTCGGCGGTTGCCCTCCCCTCCGATGAGATGAAGGGTCGGATCATCGGGCGCGAGGGCCGGAACATCCGCGCGTTCGAGGCGGCCACGGGCGTGGATGTCATCATCGACGACACGCCGGACACGGTCGTGGTCTCGTGCTTCGATCCCGTCAGGCGCGAGGTTGGTCGGCTGGCCCTCGAGCGACTGATCAGCGACGGCCGGATCCACCCGGGGCGGATCGAGGAAGTGGTGGATCAGGCCCGCGGGGAAGTCGACGCGTCGGTCCTCGAGGCGGGCGAGCAGGCGGTGTATGAGACCGGCATCAAGGGCATGCACCCGGAGCTGGTGAAGCTCGTGGGTCGGATGCGCTACCGCACCTCGTACGGGCAGAACATCCTCGAGCACTCGAAGGAAGTCGCCTGGCTGGCGGGGATCATCGCCGCCGAGCTGAGGCTCGACGTCCAGCTCGCGAAGCGCGGCGCGCTGCTGCACGACATCGGCAAGGTGCTCACGCACGAGCACGACGGCACACACGTCCAGCTGGGCGTCGAGGTGGCCACCAAGCATGGCGAGCACCCGACCGTCATCAACTGCATCGCCGCGCATCACGACGACGTCGCCCACGAATCGCCGATCAGCGTGATCGTGCAGGCGGCGGACGCGGTATCCGGCTCGCGGCCGGGGGCGCGCCGCGAAGCGTTCGAGACCTACGTCAAACGCCTCACCCAGCTGGAGCAGATTGCGGGGGAGTTCGCGGGCGTGGAGAAGGTGTTCGCGATCCAGGCGGGCCGGGAGGTGCGCGTCGTGGTGACGCCGAATGCGATCGACGACGACAAGGCGAGCGAGCTCTCCGAGCAGATTGCCCGGAAGATCGAGCGCGAGCTCCAGTACCCGGGCCAGATCAAAGTGGTGGTGATCCGCGAGACCCGCGCGGTGGATTTTGCCCGCTAGGCTCCTCGACGGCGCCGTCGTGGGCGACGCGATGCGCGCCGAGCTCCAGGGGGAGATCCGCCGGCTGAAGGCGCGGGGCGTCACCCCGGGGCTCGCCGCGGTGCTGGTGGGAGATAACCCCGCCTCCACCACCTACGTGCACATGAAGGGAAAGGCGTGCGACGAGGCCGGCCTGTACCACGAGACGATCCGCCTCGAGCCTGAGACCACCGAGGCCGAGCTGCTCGACGTCATCGAGCGGCTCAACGCCGACCACAGGATTCACGGCATCCTCGTCCAGCTGCCGCTGCCGAAGCACATGGACGCCCAGCGCGTGCTGCGTGGCGTGTCGGCCGCGAAAGACGTGGACGGCTTCCACCCGGAGAACGTGGGGAAGGTCTCGATCGGCGACCCGACCGGCTTTCGTCCCGCGACGCCGTACGGCGTCCAGCAGCTCCTCGTCAAGAGCGAGATCGAGACCAAGGGTCGACACGCCGTGATCGTGGGTCGTTCCAACATCGTCGGCCGGCCAATGGCGGCGCTCCTGCTCCAGGACGGCCCGGGCGGCAACGCGACGGTCACGGTGGTGCACTCCCGCACGCGCGACATGAAGTCGGTCACGCGACTCGCCGACATCCTGATCGTGGCGATCGGGAAACCGCAGTTCGTAACCGGCGACATGATCAAGCCCGGGGCGGTCGTAATCGACGTGGGCGTGAACCGTGTGGAGGATCCCTCCACGAAAAAGGGATACCGCTTGGTGGGCGACGTGCAGTTCGCGGAGGCGAAGGAGGTCGCGGCGGCGATCACGCCCGTGCCGGGAGGGGTCGGGCCCATGACCATCACCATGTTGCTGTACAACACCGTGCAGGCGGCGCGCCAATGGGCCAAAGCCTAGACCTGTTTGCGGCCGTTTCGCCCGAGGGCGCGTGGACCGTCACCCAGGTTACGCGTCGCGCCCGCGCGGTGGTCGAGGCCGGGCTGCTGCCGCTGTGGGTGCGTGGGGAAGTCTCCGGCTTCAAAGCGTGGCAGAGCGGTCACTGGTACTTCACGCTGCGCGACCGCAGCGCGCAGATCCGCTGCGTCATGTTCCAGAAGGACAACCGTCGCCTGCCTGCGCCGCCCCAGGACGGCATGCAGGTGTTCCTCTTCGCCCGGCCTACGGTCTGGGAGGAGAAGGGGGACTTCCGGCTCACGGTGGTCGATCTGCTCTCCACGGAGGCGGGCGGGCTGTGGCAGCTCGCCTTTGAGAAGACCAAGGCCGCGCTCGCCAAGGACGGGCTGCTCGATCCGGCGCGCAAACGACCGCTGCCGCCGTACCCGCTCCGCGTCGGCGTCGTCACCAGCCCCGACGGCGCGGCCTTGCAGGACATCATCGCGGTCACGGCTCGTCGCTGGCCCCTGGCGGAGCTGCTCGTCGTGCCCACCCGCGTTCAGGGCGACGGAGCGGCGGGGGAGATCTGCGCCGCTCTGGCGCTGCTGTGCCGGATCGAGGGGTTGGACCTCGCCATCATCGGCCGGGGGGGCGGCTCCCGCGAGGACCTCTGGACGTTCAACGACGAGCGCGTGGCGCGCGCCGTGGCCGCGCTGCCGGTGCCGGTGATTTCCGCCGTCGGCCACGAGACCGACGTGACGCTGTGCGACCTGGTCGCCGATGTGCGTGCCCCCACGCCTTCGGCCGCGGCCGAGGCCGCCACCCCTGACCTGGGGGACGTCCTGGTCGCACTCGCGCACCTGGGCGCCCGCCTGGCTCGCGGGCTCGCGGCGCGCTCCGGACGCGTGGCCGAGCGCCTGGACCGCACCTTCGACCGCCTGACCGGTACGCTCGAGCGCCGCCTGGAGCGGCACCGCCACGAGCTCTCGGGGCTGGCCGGCCGTCTCGATGCCCTGTCGCCCCTCAGGATCCTCGAGCGCGGCTACGCGCTGGCGCGCGACGAACAGGGCCGAGTCCTCAAGCGCGTTGTACAGTTCCCGTCCGGCCTGCACTTCCGCCTGCGCGTCACCGACGGGGAAGTCGCCGCCCGGGCCGAAGAGTCATAATGGCACGCGCCCGCGATCCGCTGACCTTTGCTCAACAGCTCGACCGCCTCGAAGAGATCGTGCGCCGGCTCGAAGCCCAGGAGCTCGACCTCGACGAAGCGCTGAAGCTGTTCGAAGAGGGTATCGAGCGGCTCCGCGAGGCGCGCGAGCGGCTCACGGCTGCCGAGGTGCAGGTGAAGCAGGTGCTCTCGGACAAGGCCGGCAATCTCAAGGTCGAGGATTTCGACGGCTAACCGCGCCCTCGAGGCTTACCTCCAGGACGCCCGCGCCCGTGTGGATGCCGCCCTCGAAGCGTGGGGCGCGCAGGCCGACGTCTGGTGGCGCCCCCCCCTCCCGGCGGCGATCCGCTACAGCCTGCTGTCGACCGGTAAGCGGCTGCGCCCCACGCTCGTGTTCGCCTCGGCCGAGGCCAGCGGGGCTGGGGGAGAAGCGGGCGTGGCCGAGCTCGCCGCCGCCGTGGAGGTCGTACATGCGTACTCGCTCGTTCACGACGACCTCCCATGCATGGACAACGACGACCTGCGCCGCGGTCGGCCGACGACGCACCGGGCGTTCGATGTCGGGACCGCCACCTTGGCCGGTTATCACATGGTGGCGCTCGGCGCCCGCGTGCTCGACGCGGGGATGGCCGCACTCGCCCTCGAGCCGGCGCGCCGCCGCGCCATTGCCCTCGAGCTGTTCCGCGCCGCCGGAGCGGGGGGCATGATCGGGGGGCAGGCACTGGATCTCGACGCGGAGGGGCGCCGGCTGCCGGCCGCGCATCTCGAGGACGTCCACCGGCGCAAGACGGGCGCCTTGATCGCGGCCGCGTGCGTGATCGGGGGGCTCGCTGCCGGGGCGCCGCCCGGGGCATGCGAAGCGCTGCGCGGCTACGGCGCAGACGTGGGGCTCGCGTTCCAGATCTACGACGATGTGCTCGACGCCACGGCCACTTCCGATCAGCTCGGGAAGACCGCGGGCAAGGACGCCGCGTTCGCCAAGTCGACCTTCGTCACCCTGCTCGGCGTGGGCGCGGCCCGGGCCGAGGCGGAGCGACTGGCGGCGCGGGCGGTGGACCGGTTGCGGCAAGCGGGGTTAGTTTCTCCTACGCTGGCCGAGCTGGCGCACTACATTGTGACGAGGCCCAACTAAGCAAAATGCGGAATGCGGAATGGGGAATGCGGAATGTCAGGGTGGGCTTCGTGCCGCGCACGACCTTCCACTTCAATTCCGCATTCCGCACTCCGCATTCCGCATTCACGAGGCTCGATGGCGCTACTTGAGTTCGTTCGGGGACCGGAGGATATCAGGCGACTGGAGCGCGACCAGCTCCAGCTCCTGGCCGACGAGGTGCGCCGCCGGCTGATCGACGTCGTCTCCCAGACCGGCGGTCACATCGGTGCCGGCCTGGGCGTGGTCGAGCTGACCGTCGCACTCGGCTACTGCTTCGACTCGCCACGCGACAAAATCGTGTGGGATGTCGGGCATCAGGGCTACCCCTGGAAGATCCTCACCGGCCGCAACGATCGCCTGCCGACGCTGCGTCAGCCGGGTGGCCTCTCCGGGTTCCTGCGGCGCAGCGAGAGTCCCCACGACCAGTTCGGGGCAGGACACGCCGGCACCGGCCTCTCGGCGGCATACGGCATCGCCGCGGCGCGTGATCTCGTGGGCGAGCAGTTCAAGGTGGTCGCGGTGGTGGGAGACGGCGCGCTCACGTGCGGGCTGCCGTACGAGGCGATGAACAACGCCGGCCATTCCGGCCGCGACATCATCATGGTGCTGAACGACAACGGCATGTCGATCGCCCCCAACGTCGGCGCCATCAACAAATACCTCGGCTCCATCATCGCGAGCCCCGTCACCGTGCGCATCCGCGAGCGGGTGAAGGGACTGATCGAGTCCGTGTCCCACATCGTGGGCGGCCAGAAGCTCGTCGATTTCGCGAAGACCCTGGAGGAGAGCATCAAGAACTTCTGGTCGCCGGGGATGCTGTTCGAGGAGCTCGGCTTCCGCTACTTCGGGCCGATCGACGGGCACAACATCGCGCAGATGGTGCAGACCTTCGAGATCGTGAAGACGCTCAAGGGGCCGCGCGTCGTGCACGTGATCACGGAGAAGGGAAAAGGCTTCCCGCTGCCGCAGCCCGATACGGAGAAGTACCACGCCCGTGCGCCCTACGACCCCGTCACCGGCGAGCTGCGGCCGGTCAAGGCGGGCGCGCCGCAGTGGACCACGGTGTTCGGCGAGGCGCTCACCCAGCTCGCGGGCGAATACCCCAAGCTCGTCGCGATCACGGCGGCCATGCCCTCGGGCACCGGCACGGGCATCTTCCAGCGGAAGTGGCCCGACCGCTTCTTCGACGTCGGCATCGCCGAGGCGCACGCGACCACGTTCGCGGCGGGTTTGGCCACGCAGGGCATGCGGCCCGTGGTCGCGATCTACTCGACGTTCCTGCAACGCGCCTACGACAGCATCATCCACGACATCGCGATCCAGCAGCTCCCGGTGATCTTCTGCCTCGACCGCGCCGGCATGGTGGGCGAGGACGGGCAGACGCACATGGGACTGTACGACATCGCGTATCTGCTCGCCGTGCCGAACATGACCGTCACGGCGCCGAAGGACGGCGCCGAGCTGATCGGATTGCTGCGCTGCGCCCTCCAGCACACCGGCGGGCCGTTCTCGCTGCGCTATCCGCGCGATAAGGCCCCGGGGGAGACGCCGCCCGCCGCCGAGGTGGCACCCATCCGCTACGGCACCTGGGACGTGCTGCGCAAGGGGCGCGAGTGTGCCCTGCTCGCGGTGGGTGCGATGTGCCAGCCGGCGCTCGCCGCCGCGGAGGAGCTCGCGGCCGAGGGGTTGGGCGTCACGGTGGTGAACTGCCGGTTCTTGAAACCCGTGGACCGCGAGCTGCTCGACGCGTTGCTCCACGACCACCGCGTGCTCGTCACGGTGGAGGACGGCACCGTGACCAACGGGTTCGGTGCCTACCTCGCCGGTCTGGTGCAGACCGTCGCCCCGGAGACTCGCGTCGTCCCGCTCGGCGCCCCGGACCGCACCTATGAGCACGCGCCCCGCGCGCAGCAGCTCGCCGAGGTCGGTCTCACCGGGGCCGGGATCGCGGCGCGGGTGCGGGCGTTGGCGGCGGAGCAATCGCTCACCCACTCATGAACGTCGGGGTCGTCGGCAACCCCAGCTACCGCGATCTCAAGAGCATCCTCGCGCATCTCGCGCAGGTCGCGCCCCCGGTCGGAGTCGCGCTGTACACCGAGGAGGAAATCGGGCCGCTCTGGCCCGAGCCTGCTCCCCCGCCGTTGCACCGCGCACCCCAGCTGGACTGCCTGATCACGCTCGGCGGGGACGGCACGCTGTTGCGCGGGGCTCGCACCCTGAACGGCGCCCGCACGCCGATCCTTGGCGTCAACCTCGGTCGGGTCGGCTTCCTGACCACCGCCACGTCGCAAACCCTGGACTGGGCCCTCGACGCCCTGGTACGCCAGGCCTATGCCACCGAGTCGCGCCTCGCGCTCGCTCCCTTCATCGAGGACAAGCAGGGCAGGAGCCGCGCCGAGCCGATTGTGTTGAACGACGCCGTCGTGCACAAGGGCGGCGTGGCACGCG
>Ga0209160_1000277_pt1 | contig 40441 bp, 50 predicted proteins | sample GraSoiAngelo_153_FD_186167 | JGI IMG/M metagenome (GOLD analysis project Ga0209160, IMG submission 186167) | Grasslands soil microbial communities from the Angelo Coastal Reserve, California, USA - 14_1009_12_40cm (SPAdes) (version 2) | ecosystem: Environmental > Terrestrial > Soil > Grasslands ...
AACGCAAAAGCCTCCATGCTCAACCGCGCCGAGAAGATTCGGGAGCTGGCCGTCGCATACGGCGAGGCCGTTCGCCACGTCCCGGCGCACAGCGTGACCTGGTACGCGCTGCTTGATGCGGAATGGGCGATGGAGCGCCGCGCTATTGAGATTGAGCTCTCGCTCGACCAGAACGCCCAAGACGGTGCATCGTGACTGCCTCAACCGTCCCGCACCCGGCGTTACGCCGCGCAGCCACCGTCGCGTGGCAGATCCTCCTCGCGGCCGGCACGTTCCTGCGGCCCCTGACCTGGACCGTGGTGCTCTGCGGGTGCCTCGTCGCTCTCATACGCGACACGACCATTGCTTCCGGCCGCAGTGTCGCTATCGGCCTGGTGATCCTCGGCGCCCTCGGCCTCACGGCGTGGGCGCACCGGATCGTCGGAGGTGACCGGTGATGACGTGTCGGCCCCGGTTACTCGACCTGTATTGCTGCGCCGGGGGCGCCGGTATGGGCTACCGCCAAGCTGGGCTCGACGTGGTGGGCGTGGACATCGAGCCCCAACCGCATTACCCGTTCGAGTTCCACCAGGGCGACGCCATCGAGTTTCTACTCGCCCACGGCCACGAGTTCGACGCCATCCATGCCTCGCCTCCGTGCCAGGCATGGAGCCCGCTCAACGCCTACAACCACAAGGTCTATCCGGAACTGATCGGCCCCACCAGAGAGGCGCTGAAGGTCGTCGATCGTCCGTATGTGATCGAAAACGTCGAAGCCGCGGCATCCGAACTCGTAACGCCGATCATGCTGTGCGGCCCGATGTATGGGTTACGGGTCTACCGACACCGGCTGTTCGAGACGTCATTCCTGATCGCCGCCCCAACGCACCGACCGCACGTGGCGGTGTGCTCCCGCAACGGCTACTTGCCAACCGATGGGAAGCCGTTCATGACCATCACCGGCGGCAAGCACTCGAAGGCATGGAGAGAAAAGGCAGCCGAGGTCATGGGAGTGCCATGGGCCAGAACCATTCGTGAGGTCTGCGAGGCGGTCCCACCGGCATACACGGAATTCGTCGGCCAGCAACTGATGGCACGGGTCGTGTGCGGAATCAAGGCGGTGGCTTCCTGATGGCCCTCTTACTCGCCGCCATCGGCCTCGGCACCTGGGATCTGGGGATCGTCGGTCTCGCGCTGCTGCTCAGCCACCGGCCCCACTACCACCCACGGCTACGGGACTGCACCTGCCTTCTGTCACCCGCTGGCCCGGTCACGTACCCGGGCTGCCCGATCCACGGGGGCTGGTGATGGCACCTCTTATACCAGAGCAGCTGAAAAAGGCGGTCGAAGAGTATTTTGACCGCAACAAGGGCAATCTTGATGGGCGGAAGAAATCGTGGCCAGCAACGTTATGAGATCTCGTAAATTTGCGCGGTTCCCCGACATCTGCCGGGGGAACTGCGGCCGGACGCTCAAACGCAAAGGTGCCGGTCGGGAGGCTCCGGGCGTTATGCACTGGGCGCGTGGGCTGTGTTATTCCTGCTGGGCCACAGCCCAGCAGGCCGGCACGCTGTTGGATTACCCACAGCTAGAACGTCAGCGCGATGAGGTGCTCGGCGATTATAACATTTTACGCGCTCGTGGTTACACCACTCTGCGAGAAATCGCCGCACAGATAGGCATGACGCACGCCGCGCTGGAACAGGCCCTTGTTCGGGCTCGTAAAGATGGGTGGGTGTCGCCAGTATGATCACATGCCGAAGGGTAAACCTGCACCCCGCCGGACCACGGAATCCGTCGGGGCCTATTGCCCCAGAAGTGCAAGCACACGGGCCGGGGTTCATCCCGGCTGTGGGCATCGAAGCGGATATCGAGCGCATTCTTGACGACACCCTCTGGGCCGAGTGTAAAAATCGGCGCTGTCAAGAGGGCATCGAGCTGATACACGGCGTCGAGCACGCCGTTCATCAGATTGTCGCGCTCATTCAGGCACAGAGGGGCGCCCAATGACCCTGACACCTGCCGCTTTCATGTCCGCCGCACCGGCGCCGCTCAACGGCTCCTCGCCCTGGGCAGCGCGCTACGCGAGCGAGCTCCGCCGCGTAGTCACCGAGCACGCCGCCCGGACGCCGCGGACCCTTCAGCGCCACCTCGGCCCGTCCGAACTCGGCGTGGAATGCGATCGGCAGGTGGTAGGCAAAATGGCTGGCCAGCCGACCACGAATCACATCGCGGACCCGTGGCCGAGCGTTGTAGGAACCGCAGTGCACGCCTGGTTGGCAGACGCGTTCACCGCGGACAACACCCGGCACGGTGTGCTGCGGTGGGTGGCGGAGCAGCGCGTCACCCCGCACCCGAATCACCCCGGTACCGCCGACCTGTACGACGCCGCCGAGCAGGCGGTGGTGGACCACAAGGTGCTCGGCGAATCGAGCCTGACCAAGGTCCAATCACTGCGGGGACCGCCGCGTAAATACGTGGTGCAGTTGTTACTCTACGGACTCGGTTACCGCAACCTCGGTTTACCCGTGCGGCGGGTCGCGCTGGCCGCGTACCCCCGCACTCAAGCTTCCCTTGACGGTCTTTACGTCTGGGATCGCGAATATTCCCCAGCGGACGACGAATTACTACGGGAAGTGTTTCACCAAACTGATTATCGCCAGCAATGGGCCAATCGGGTCATTTCCGGTCAACTTGATATCAAACAGATCCCCCGGACACCCAGCCACGATGAGTGCTATTTCTGTTTAGCGGGGGAAACCGAGGTTGTGACGCGCGACGGCATCCGACCGATCCGCGAACTGGCCGGCACAACACACAACCTATTGGTTCCGTCAGCACGGCCAAACGGGGCACGTGGTCAGTTCGTCTCGGTCCCTGTACGCGTATTCGGTGTACAACGCCTATCCGCCGTTCACCTACGGCGGTACCGGGCGACGAAGACGATCTACGCCACACCGGAACATCGGTGGATTACAGCCGACGGAGCGGTGGTGACTACGGCCGAATTGCAGACTGGTGTCCAACTCGCCTCGGTTCGGGCTGAACCCACTCGCGGGGCCCGTCCGATCAGCGCTGCCATCGCTCAGGGATTCACCTACGGCGACGGCGCACGGGGTATCAATCGTCGGCCAGCCACACTTGCGATCTACAGACGTAGTCACAAGCGCGCGTTACTGCCTCACTTCGGCCCGATCGAGGTGCGGGAGTACGCCACACCAGACGGCGACACCGTAGACCATATCTACGGCCTGCCGCGTTTCTGGAAAGCACTACCGCCGCTCGACGAATCACGCTCGTTTCTGCTTAGTTGGCTAATCGGTTACTTTGCCGCTGATGGGTCCGTTACTGAAGCCGGACAATGTGAACTCAGTAGCGCCAACAGGGAATCGTTGCTGTTTGTGCGTGATCTCGCCGCAGCGTGTGGGATCGGTTACGGCAGTATCGCAACCAGATCGCGTTTCGGTAAAAACACTAAACCAACTGATCTGTACACAATTGGGCTGAACGCCCGCGATTTGCCTGATTGGTTCTGGATTCTGCCGCACCACAGACAACGCGTCGCTGAACGCGTAGAAAAAGCGGAAAGAATAACCCACTGGTCCGTCGTCGACATTAAACCAACTAATCGAATTGAGGAGGTCTACTGCGCGACCGTCCCTGGTATAGGAGCGTTCGCACTCGTTGATGGACTCACCACCGGTAACTGCCCATTTTATCGGCCAGATGCGCACGACGGTGGACCGGGGTGCCCAGGAACAACCACATGAAAGTGACTATTCATCGTGACATATCCACAGATGCCTCAAGCGCCACAGAGTTACCAGCAATTTCCTCAGGGTTATCCGACTACACCACCTCAGAATTACCCGCAGCAATTCCCTCAGCAATTCCCTCAGGATTACACACAGGCGCCCGCGCAGCCGCTACCTCAAGGAAACCTGTCGGACTTTTTCGGCCAGCCTTCAGTCAGTGGCGGTCCCTCGTGGTCCTTCAAAGACAAGCCGGTTGGACAGTCTTACGCGGGAATCGTTGAGCGTGCGCTCACCAACGCTGACATTGAACCGCAGACTATCCCCGGCACCAACCGGCCAGCGACGTACCGCGACGGCCGCCAGAAGTGGGTGATGAAGGTCCCCATGTTGGTGCAAGCTGATACTGATCACCCCGACGGTAAAGCCACCTGGTATGTCAGCGGGCAATCTCGGGACGAGCTCGTGCGTGCAATGGCCGAAGCTGGCGCACCCGAAGGGGCTCCGGAGCCCGGCGCGTTTATTGGCGTCCAGCTAGTTGGGCGCAAGCCCAGCAAAACGCCGGGGTTCAGCCCCAGCAATCAGGTTCGTGTCGTCTACCGACGGCCGGAGGGTGCCGCAGCACCCACAGCTACGCCCGTCGCTGAGCAACCTGCACAGCCTGCCCCGCCGGCGCAGCAACCGTCGGCGTTCACCGAATTAGCCCAACAGCAAAGCATCGTCCCCGCACAGGTGTCACCGGAACCCGCGCAGCACCCTCCGGCCGCTCCGGCGCCTCAACCGCCAGCCGGGCTCTCCGCTGAGCAGCAGGCCCTGTTGGCCCGAATGACCGGGACGGCCCCCACGAGCTGAATCCTGCCCGCGGACCCGTCCGGCACATGGACGGGTCCGCGGGCTTACCGGAAGGGGCCCGCCGGTGGAGCCCACCATCGTTGGCGAACTGACCGCGGACGGCAGCCACATCGTGCTCATCGCTGCGGGTGACGATGCCGTGGCGATCGCGGGCGTGGCGCAACAGCTGCAATTCCTTACCCCGTTGGTCCAATCCAGCACCCCGCCCGGCGCGGTGGTGCTAGCGACAAGTTGGCCAGCGGTGGCACAACTAGCGCACACCTACGGCGCGGCGTGGCGCCCACAGCCACGGTTGCACGCCTGGATTAAGCGGGAGACGCTGCGGCGCACACAGTTACCCGCGGAACTCACCGCGCCGGTTCCCGAGGGGCTCACCCCGCGGCCCTATCAGGTGCGGGGCGCGCTGATGATCGCCTCTGTCGGGTCAGCGCTCATTACGGACGAACCCGGTACCGGTAAATCGGTCACCACGATCCTCGGGCTCAAAGAGATCGGATTGTCCGGCCCCGTTGTCGTGGTCGCCCCGGCCAGCGTGGTGGACCCGTGGGTTGAGCACTTCCGTACATGGGCACCGGAATGGCGCGCGGTCGCCTGGCGGGGCGCGCCGCAGCGGCGGTGCGCGCTTGCCGGTACCGCGGATGTTTACGTGGTCAGTTACGACACCGCCCGTATGGACGCGCAGGCCGACAGGGGTCCTCACGGTGGGCGGCGCGCGCTGCTCGACTTGTGCCCGGCCGCGGTGGTCGTGGACGAACACCATTTGATCAAGAGCCCCCACGCGGCCCGTTCCCACGCCGTGCGCCGATTGGCCAAGCACGCCGGCACCGTCATTGCGCTCTCTGGGACGCCGATCACCCATCACCCGGCCGACCTGTGGTCCACCCTCGTCGCGCTGAATCACGACGCGTGGCCGTCCCGGGAGCGGTGGGTGCGGCGGTATTGCCTGACGGCGCTGAGTGACTACGGCGAACAGATCCTGGGGCTGAACCCTCACTACGAACCCGAGTTTCGTACCGCGCTGCTCGGCCAGCATCGCCGCGTCGCCAAGGCGGATGTGCTTGATCAGTTGCCGCCCAAGGTCTACAGCGTTCGAACGGTCGAAATGCCGGCGGCGTATCGCAAGGCGTACGACCAGATGGAAACCGACATGCTCGCCGAACTGCCGGACGGCACCGAGCTATCGGTGATGTCGGTGTTAGCGCAACTGACCCGACTCTCACAACTGGCCTCGGCAGCGGCCGACGTTGAGGTGACGCACGAGCTCGGGGCGGACGGTGAGGAGCGGACGCACTACCACGTGACCCTCAAGGCGCCCAGCTGGAAAGTTGGCGCGCTGCTGGAGGTGCTCGACGAGCGGCCCGGTGAACCGGTGGTGGCGTTCGCGCCGTCCCGTCAGCTCATGCGACTGGCGGGCGCGCTCGCGGAAAAGGCCGGCTACCACGTCGGCTACATCGTCGGCGGGCAAACGATGGCCGAACGCACCGCCACGATCGCGGCATTCCAGGCAGGCAAACTAGACCTGATCTGCGCGACCACGGGTGCTGGCGGGGTGGGAATCACGCTCACCGCGGCGCGCACGGTGGTGTTCCTCCAGCGTCCGTGGTCGTTGGTCGAGGCGCTCCAGGCTGAAGATCGACTTCATCGAATCGGCGCGGAAAAGCACGATTCGATCGAAGTGATCGACATTGTTGCCGCTAACACCATCGACACCAGAGTGCGGGCCGTACTCCGCGAAAAGGCCGGGCAACTGGCCGACCTCGTCCAAGACAAACGGATCGTTGCCGAGCTGCTCGGCGGAGCGTCGGTCAAGAAGCTAAGGAAGGCGTCATAATGAGTAAATGCCACACGCTCGTTATCGGTGTTGATCCCGGGGGCACGACCGGAATAGGCGTCTTAAACTATATCCACCGGTGTGACACTCCAGAGATAGTGGACATAGCCCAGTGTAGCCCGGGAATTACTTTGCAATTAGTGGCCGCTCTGATGGCGTGGAACGTACCCACCGTACTTGCGGTGGAATCGTTCGTTGTTGGACCGCGCGCATATCGCTCAGCCACACCACAAGCAGGGCAGACGGCACGAGAAATCATTCACGCGTTGTCTATGCAAGCGGAAGAACTATCTTATGTGCGCTTTATTCAGCGCCCCGCTGGCACAGTCAAGCCCTGGGCGACAGATAAGCGCCTGGATGCCGCCGGACTGCTCGATCGCACCAAAGGCATGCCTCACGCCCGGGACGCCTTGCGCCATGCCTTGTTCGCCGCGGTGCGGGATTGCGGCGTAACCGACCCACTGAGCCGAGAGGCGTCATGACCGCTGCCGAGGCCGGCATGGGCTCTCTGTCCGAGCACCACCGGCACATGCTATGTGTGGAATCGGGACTGTCCGCGCAAACAGTAACCCAACGCGGATACCGCACCGTGCGGGGCACTGACGGCTCAGCCGAACTCGCCACGCTGGGTTTCAATCTTGCGCAGGCGCGCACGGCTGAGCGGGGTGACGCGTTGCTGGTGCCGCTGTACGACACCACCGGCGCCGTCGTCAGCCACCAAATCCGCCCGGACGTGCCCCGGCTATCTCAGGGCAACCCGATCAAGTACGAGACACCGGCGCACGTGGGCAATCGCGTGGACGTGCCGCCGGCGGGGCGTGACGTGGTCATGGACGGCACGTCCCCGCTGTGGGTGACGGAGGGGGCTAAGACCGCCGACGCACTCGCCCAGGCCGGCGCCGGCGTGCTCATGCTGTGCGGGGTCTGGGGGTTCATGGGCCGGAGTGCGCAAGGGATCGGGACGGCGGTGGTCGCCGATCTCGCCTACGTGCCCATGGCCGGACGCACGGTGTACCTGGCCTATGACAGCGACGTTGTCACCAAAGAGAGCGTGCAGGCCGCTGAGCGGCGGTTGGCGGAGACTCTCAGCGGCCGCGGCGCCGCGGTGTTCACCGTACGGATCCCCAGCGGGTCAGGCGGTATCAAGCAGGGCGCCGATGACTTCCTAGCCGCTGGCGGCACGCTGGACGCGCTAGTGGCCACGGCCGCTGCGCCGACGGCGACCGACCCGCTCGGCGGCAAGTCACCCCAGCGCTACGCTTACGACCTTGTCGCGGACGGGCACGAGCTCGCGGTGGACACCACCGGCGCGTTCCTGTTGCGTCCTGTGGACGCGGCTGGATTGCCAGCCGGCCCGGCACGGCGGTACTCCCGCCTGGATCTACAGGACCGCACACTGAGCCTGGCCGGCGCACGGGGAGCGGTGACCCTGCCCCAATCCGCTGTGACGCACGCGGTATCCCGCCACAACGGTGACCACATTGACCAGCGCGTGGGCTTGCCCCCATCGCACATCACCCGCGTACACGGTGTCACCTGGCTGGACATGGGCACTGGGGTCGGGCACGACGTGGTGCGCCTGAGCGCTGATGGTTGGGGGTACGCGTCGTGGTCCGACGTACCACTGTGGCTGGTGCGTGGTGACACCACGGTGGAACTCACGCCCCCGGCGTCTATTGAACAGCGCAGTTGGGAACCGCTACGCCGTTTGCTCGCGCTGGACGATGAGTCGTTCGCGGTGATCCGGGTCTGGCTGGTGGCGCTGCTGGTCACCGACCGCGTGCCGCTGTTGTGGTGGCGGGGTGCTGCTGGTGCTGGCAAGTCCACTCGGGCCGACCTCGTTAGCGCCGTATTGGGGTTGCCAGGATTGTCTGCCGCGCCGCTGAACATGCAAGACGCTTACAGCAAACTACAGGAGTCTCCGTGGATGCAAATAGAGAACCTCGGAGCGCTGGACCCGGCGATGTCGGACCTGTGGTGCACAGCTATCGCAGACGGTGTGGTGTCCACCCGAATCCTGCACACCTCTCGCCAGGTTCGTGTCACTGGTAGGTGGACGGGTCAGGTCACGTCTGTCCGAGACGTTCCTGGTGCGCTGGACGACCTGATGTCCCGGGCGCTCACGGTGGACGTGCCGGTAGACACCACCCGCCGGCTGGCCGCGGACCTGCACGCGGAAATGCGCGAGCACGCTCCCCTCGTGCGCGGTGCGCTGCTTGACGACGCGGTGGCGGTACTACGGCGGTTCGCCGCTGGCGACCTGCGGACCGGTAGTTACCGGTTTCCCGCACTGACCGCGATCGCGCACGCGCTCGACGTGTGCGACGGGGTAGCGGGTATCCACGCCCATGCCCTAGGGGACGCGGCCAGCGAAACCACCGCGGAACGCTCGGAAAACGACCCATGGGTTCGGTGGCTCGCCGATGAGACACGACGGTGCGGTGGCTGCTGGACCGCAACGGCAGCGGAGATCTTCGACGCCCAACGTGCGCATCGGCGCTCGGTGACCGTTGCCCTTGCGGACGAGGTCGACCAGTGGCCGACCAGTGCCAAGCAGGTGGGCTGGTGGCTGCCGACGCGCGAAGGGCGTCTCCGTGCGTTGGGTGTCGAGTGGCGCAAGGGACGGCGTACGGCTGAGCGTCGTCCGCACGTGCTGCGTGTGCTCGGCGGAAACTCTGTCGTTCCTCCCAAGATCGAAGAAGAAACGACAGCCACTACGTCAGAACAAAACCCCAGGTCAACTAGGGTCTCTGACAACACTGACATTTCTGTCTTTAATCTTCAAAAAAGTTATAGAGATAAGAGTGAAGTGCAACCGTTAGATACACTAACGGTTGCACTTGGAGATAAGCAGGGGGGTATATACGGTGACGCCGATTTGGCGTCAGAAACGCCGGGAACGACAGAGACCCTAGTTGACCTGGGAGTTTGCGCTGACAAACCACAAACGGGCATTGTCATCCGCCCCGAGGGGAACGTCAGTGCCCATCGGTGCTCTCGCTTGGAGCGCCGGGGCGACCCCACCCCATGTTCTCTAAACGATACACGGGAAGGTCTTGTGGCTGTCGTGCGCGCCGAGGGTGCGCTCACGGTGGACGTGGAGACCACGGGCTACCCCGTCGGTCATGCCGACTATGCCCTGCGCACGGTACAGCTGGGGGGCGCTACGTGCGCGTGGGTGTTTGACGTGCGTGACGGGGAGGGAGCCCACGAGGTGCGCGCGTTGGTGCGTGACTTCCTCGCGGTCGTCCCCAAGCTGCACGCTCACTCGGCTACCGCCGATCTCGTGCCGCTAGCGCACGCGGGGCTGATAGACCACGAGTCCGGCTGGCAACGGATGTTCGACACCGTCATCCCCGCCAAGCTTGCCGATCCGCAGAGCACGGGCTCAGGCCCTGGGCTTAAGGCCCTCGCGGGCGCCGTGCTGGGGGAGCAGGCTACGGCCCCGGCGGCTGATGAGGCGCGTGCCGCGCTGTTCAAGCGCAACAAGTGGGTGACCAACACTAAGGTCACGACAGCGGTGGAGCGCTCTGGTTGGGCGCAGGTCGATCCCGCAGATTCGGTCATGTTGCGCTACGCCGCGTCTGACGTGCTGGACACTGCGGTGCTCGCTCAGCGCTTGCCGTGGCCGGACGCTGCGCTGCTGGAGCGCGAGCGGGTTACCCAGCGGATGACTGCCCGGGTGGCGTACCGCGGGTTGCGGGTGGACGCCGACCACGTGGCCGCTAAGCGCACCGAGCACACCGACGCGCAAGCTGTGGCCGCCGAGCGCGTGCGGGCGGCTGGTGTGGCCGATCCCGGCAGCAACAAACAGGTCGGTGAGAAGTTGGCTCAGCTGGGCGCCAGCCTGCCTCGTACCGCCAGGGGTGCACCGTCAGTCGCGGAAGGTGCGATAGAGCCGCTACGGGCCGATCAGGGCGCGGTCGGCGAGCTGGTGCGCGCGGTGCTCGACTACCGTCACCACACCAAGGCTCTCTCGGCATTCTTGGAGCCCTACGCGCAGTTGTGTGCGCGCGGGGACGGCCGAGTACGCCCGACCATTTACACTCTTGCCGCGGACACCGGCAGAATGTCCTGTGTCCGTCTCAACCTCCAACAGGTCCCGCGAGAGGGTGGTTTCCGGGCGTGCATTACCGCGGATCCTGGGCATGTGCTGATCAGCGCTGACTTTTCCGGCGTGGAGATCCGGGGCGCTGCGGCGTTGTCTCAAGACGCCACGCTGATCAAGCTGATTGCAGAGGAAGACGCCGGCCGTAGTGATGGGCTGCACTGGCTCATTGCTCGTCAGGTGTTCGGTCCGGACGCTACTAAGGCGGATCGGTACACCGCGAAGCGGGTCGTGTTCGGCCGGCTCTACGGCGGAGCCATCGCCACGCTAGCCAAACAGGCTGGCACGTCCGAGTTGGTGGTGGCGTCCGCTATTGACGTTCTGGACGCGACCACGCCGCAACTCACCCAGTGGTCCCACGCTATCCGCAACGCCGTGAAGGCTGGTAGTACCCAGTTCCCCACCTATTCGGGCCGGACCATCCACCTGCCGCGGGAATACCCGCACAAGGGCCCGAACTACTGCATTCAGGGCACCTGCCGAGAGCTGCTCGTGGACGCGCTGACCCGCTGGCGTGACACCAAGTGGGGAGATTGCACGATCCTGCCAGTGCACGACGAGATCGTGGCCATGGTGCCCGAGGCGGACGCCGACGAGGCAACTGCCGAGCTCGTGGCGTGTATGCGGGGCAATTTGCATGGCGTGCCAATTATGGCGGAGGCCAGTGCGCCGTCATTCGCGTGGGCCGATTCGGTGTAGGAGGGATCCCAATGGCTGTCTGTCTCATTTGCGAAGACCAAGATGCCATGCACCGGTACGTGTGCTATGGCTGCACCAACCGAATGCGCCGCCAGCTGCGCGAACTGGAGACCTATGCCGCGATTCTCGCCGTGACCGTCGCGCCGTTGCACGGCGGATCAGGCCGGCGCGCACCTGGTTACGATAGTCGTAGCCCCGCTAGGGACGACGTGATCGTGATGCTCGATTGGCGAACCCGAACCGACTCCTGCGGTGACGATGACGATGACAGCCCCATCTGGTCTCTCCTCGGCACTCTCCACGGGTTATCCATCTACATCGCCGGTCAGCTTGGTCACACCGAACCGATGCGCATCACGATGACCGTCGTGACGGCGTATCTCTTGGCGGTGGTGGACCGCTGCGCGTTAGAGAAGTGGGTTGTGGACGTTGCCGCCGACATCCACGACTTACACACCCAAGCTCGCGCATTGGCGCACGATTGCCCACCTCGCCCACTTGGTGCGTGCCTCGGGGTGGGTTGTGGTGGAGCTGTTTATCCCGCCATTTTGCGAGATCAGCGTGGCGAGCACGAGGGAGCACGGTGCAGCAGGTGTTTGCGTGCGTACGACGGTCTCGATCTTGCTAGGCTCGGGGCGCAGGAGGTGACGGCACGGTGAAGCGTGTACCTGCTTGGGTAGTACTGGAGATCCTGCGGCAGGAAGCCGATAAGACGGGGGACAACCGATATCGTGTCACCGGTGGTGCCCTTCGGAATTGGGTGTGGCGTGGGCACGTCACCCGCGGCTCAGGTGGGTACGACCTCACGGAGATACTTGCCTATCTTCAGAGCCGCAGTGTGGCGGCTTGACACAGATCAAGTCCTGTGTGACGCTCGGGGAGAGCGGAGCCCTGTCCGCACCGAAGCCCCCGTCGAGAATTCTCTCCCCCTCCGGGGGCTTTGTCGCGCTCAAAGACCGTCCGGCCAGTGGTGGAGGTGTCTGGTGAACTCTGCCCTACTAACCGCGCTCCTCGTCCCTGTCAGCGGGCTCTTGCTCGCTCTCGCTTTCCTTTTCGGCGGCCGGGTGGCGCACCTCTTGGCAGTTCTGTCCGCTGGACTGTTCGCTGCGGCCGTCGTTCTTATTCTCGCTCACGGCTGATTGCGCGAGCCATGCCGAAACGGCCCTGCCTCGGCTGCAAGCGGCTGATCCCCACTGCCGACGGCAATCGCTGTCAGACTTGCCGCTCGGTACGGGACCGGCAGCGCGACGCGCGCCGTGGTGGGACCACACAGCGTGGCTATGGCCGGGTCTATCAGCGCGAGCGGGAGCGTGTACTACCCCGTGCTACGCACTGCTGCGTGTGCGGTGTCAGCTTTGCCGAGCTCGGTGTGCAGCCCACCGCTGAGCATCTCGTGTCCCGTCGGCACGGTGGCCGAGCGGTGGGCAACCTGGGTGCGGCGTGCGCACGGTGCAATTATGGTTGGGCACGACATGGCAACAGTAAGTAGTATATGCAGGTCAGAATCTTATTGATGCTCCACATAGGAGCATTCCACAGAGGACTGATTTCAAGCCTCTGACCTGCGGTTATGCCACCGGGGTCAAGATTCATTCGACCTGGGCTTTTCTGACCCGCCCCACACCCCATCTTTTCACGTGGTACCACTGGCGGAAATTGTCCGAAATAGTCGTTTTTTCGTGAAGAATTGTCCGATTTCGGGGGTGATCGTGATGCCCCGGAGCAAAAAACCGCCCGGACATGCGGTAGACAAACGCAACGGGCAGCGCGCCACCTTGAGTGTGATCAGTGGCGAGAAACCGAAGCGCCCACCGGCGCCGGGATCGTTGCGCGCGGATGCTCGCAAGCTGTGGGTGGCGTATTGGGATGACGTACTTGCCGGCATCGTTCAGCCCGCTGAGATCTACCTCGTGCGGCGCTGGGTGGCGAACGTCAACCGGTATCTGACGTTGATGGCCACCGCGGACGCGGAACCGATTGTGGAGGGCTCGCAGGGGCAGACCCGGGCGCACCCGGCTTACACGCTGGCACTGAAGCTTGAGGACTCGATTCGTGCCGACGAGGCCCAGCTGGGCTACGGCCCGAAGAACCGGGCGGCGCTCGGTATCGCGGTGGTGGAACAGAAGCGCAGCCTGGCTGATCTGAACACGAGGTACGGAGGCGCAGATGGCCGAGTCATCACCGCCACCGACGACCACGCGGACGAACGGGACCCGCGCACGCAAACCGGCTGAGCTCGGTTGTACCGCATGCGATTGGGTGCCCGAGCCTGACCAGTTGTGGCCTACCCAGGGTCCGGTGGCGGTGCCCTGGATCGAGGACAACCTCATCTTCGCCGAGGGCGACTGGTACGAGCAGCCATTCCGGTTGCGGCCGGACCAGAAGCTGTTTCTGTACCGCTGGTACGAACACTGCCCAGACTGTGGCCAGTGGCGCTACAACGACGGGTTGCGGGGCGCGGCCACCGGTGACGGCAAGACCGCGTTCGTGGCCGCGATTGTGGCTCTGGAGTTCGCCGGACCGCCGCAGATCGCGCCGGTCAGTCCGAACATCCCGATCGCCGCGGCGAGCTTCGAGCAGGCTGACCTGTTGTTTTCCGCCCTGGCCACGATGCTCGGCGGCCGGGACAACAAGGTGACCGAGGCCCCGCTGTGTGGGTTCTTTGAGATCTATGACACCGAGATCAAGTTTGCGGACGGACGGCCGGGGAAGGTGTTCCGGGTCGCGGCGGTCGCCGGCACGAACGAGGGCGGCCTGCCGCACCTATTCGTGCGAGATGAACTTCACGAGTGGGGCGATGTCGGCGACCGTAAAGCCCGGGTGGCTACCGTTATTGGCAAGTCCACCAAGAAACGCCGCACTCCTCGCGGCTGCGGTCGGATTCTGAGCCTGTCTACCGCCGGTTTTGACGTCGACCACAGCTTGCTCGGCAGCATGTACAAACTCGGCAAACGGACGCTGCGCGATCCCAGCGTGGCGCCGCGGTTTCTGATGGATTGGCAGGAAGCACCGGAGGGGTTGGATTACCGGAAGCGGGCCGATCGGGAGCGCGCGGTACGTGCCGCGTCGGCCGCGGCCGACCGGCAGTGGTCCGTGGCCGATCGGGTAGCGGAGTGGGGTAAGCCCGAGATGCCGTCGCACGAGTGGATCAGGTATTACGCCAACCGCTGGGTCGACGTGGCCGAGGAATCCTGGCTGAAGGACCACCCGGGAGCGTGGGCGAACTGTCAGGGTGAGTGGGAGACAAGCGATGCCAACCCGTGGGTTGAGACCATCGATATGGCGCTCAAACAGGACAGTGTCGCGGTCAACCGGGTTGAGCAGTTGCCCGACGGGCGGATTGCGGTCACGGCACGGATCTGGACGGCCGATCAGTTCCCGGACGGCCGGATCCACCACGGCGTGGTCTGGGACTACATCGTTGAGCACGCGCAAGGCCCCGGTTTCCGGGGTGTGGTGTATGACCCCCGGTTCTTCGAGGTGCCCGCCCGGTTGTTGGAAGACCGGGGCATCCCAACGATTCAGTTTGATCAGTCTCCGGCACGGATGACCCCAGCCTGTGGGCTGACTTTTCAGCTGATTCTGGACGCCATGATCGTGCACGACGGGGACCCGGACCTCGCGGCGCACGTCAACGCCTCGGTGAAGCGACAGCAGGAACGCGGTTTCACGCTCTCCAAGGGTCGCAGCAAGCGGCACATCGACGCCGCGGTGGCCATGTGCATGGGCGTGTGGGTGCTCCACGAGGTCCCCGAGGAGACCACGCCGCCACCGGCGACGGTGAGCGCGGCGATCGTAGACGATCACGATTTGTGGCGGCCGACGTCCCGCCTGCAACTCTGACCAGGGAGGTCTCGCGTGCTGACTATTCGTGTGCCCGCGCCACCGGCGGGGCTGGTTGCCAACCTGTTCGGTCTGCTTGGGCTGATCGGGTTGGCCATTGCCGCTGGGGGCCTGACGGGTAACTGGTGGTGGACGCTGGCCGTGGGTAGCGCCATGGCCGTCGGCCTGTCCTATGTCGCCCACGCCCACGCGGCCGCCGTTGCCGCTCCGGCGGATGGCGCGGCCGCCACGGCGCGGCCTGACCTTCGGGCCGCGGCATGAGGTCGTGGTTGTTCCCGCCCCAGCTGATTGGCCGGGCCACGGAGGCCACCCCGGACCAAGTGGTGGCCACCGGCGCGGCCGGCGGGTCGTGGGGCACGGACCCGGTTGACAATGACGCCGGCTGGCGACCGGCGGGCAGTGCGGGCCGCGAGATCCCCCCGTGGACCAACGAAAAGGCCAGGATCTACAGCGTTGCGGCTTATCGGTCCAACCCGATGGCCCGCGCGATCATTGATACCTACACGAGCTTCTGCGTCGGCGATTCGGGCGTGACCTACCAGGTCACTAATCCGCAGGTCCGGGCAGTGGTTGAGGAGTTTTGGGAGGACCCCCGCAACCAGATCGGCCAGTCTCAGGAGTTGGGGTTGCGGTCAAATCTGCTGCTGGGTGAGACGATTCGAGAGCTTATGGTGGGCCCCACGTCGGGCGTGGTGCGTTATAGCCCGATCGAACCGGCCACCGTTGCCGAGATCACCCTGACGGCGGGTAACCCGCTGTGGCCGGATCGGGTGTGGTTCCGCTCCGGATCCGACCTGCGGTCACTGAAGGTTGCCGCGGTGGACGACGCCACGGGGCTCCGCGACGGTGAGGCGTTGTTTTGGGCGCCGTTTAGGTCCTTGGAAACCGACGTGCGGTCGGCACCGTTCCTCATGCCGATTCTGGACTGGTTGGACAGTTACGACACGGTGCTGTCCAACCTGATCGACCGTACGGCGCTGGCCCGGTACCTCGTGTGGGACGTCACCGTTGAGGGCGGCCAGGAAGAGGTGGACAACTTCGTCCGGACCCGCGGCGGCACCCACGTGCCCCGGTCCGGCACCGTGGAGGTGCACAACCAGGCGGTGACGTGGGAGCCCAAAACGGCGCCCACCGGCGCCGAGGAGGACTCGGTGGCTGCCCGTTCCGTGCTCACCCTCGCGGCCGCCGGGTCTGGGCTGGCGAAAACATGGCTCGCGGAGCCCGAGGGCGCCAACCGGGCAACCAGCCACACCATGGCTGAGCCGGTGCGGCGTCGGGTAGCCGGCGTGCAAAAGACCTGGCTGGGGTATCAGACCGAGCTCGTCCGGTTCGCGGTGGACCGGGCGGTGGCGGCACGCCGGTTGCCGGCGACAGTGGAGGCGGTGGACCCGAAAACCGGCCAGTCTTACCAGTTGCCCGCGTCGCGGACGGTGATGGTTACCGGCCCCGAGATCGCCGCGGCGGACGCCGAAATCACCGCCCAGGTGCTGCTCAACCTCTCCACTGGGCTGGAAAAGCTTCGGGGAATCGGTGCGCTGACCGAGGAAGCCACCGCGGTTGCTGCCCGGAAAGCGTGGGAGGACTTCGTGGGCGTCCCCTACACCGCGTCTCTGGATAGCTCTAACGCGAACCCTGGCGACCTGGCCACCCATGTTGACGCGAACGCGCGGCTGAAGGCCGTGTGAGAGACCCGGAAAGGGCGCTTGTGATGTCCCTGTCCCGTGAAGAGGCCGCGCGCCGCCTCGGCATGAAGGTTGCCGAGGTGGTCAAAGTGGAAGAGGGTCCGGCCGGCACGTGGGCCACCACCCATGACGGCGTGCGCACCCTACTCGCTACTGTCGAGCCGGCCGCCGAGCTCGAGCCGGCTGACGAGGTGCCGGACGGTGCTGTTGGCGAGGTGCTCACCTGGGTTGGCGACGACTCAGCGCGTGCACGTGCCGCGCTGAAGGTGGAACAGGCCAAGCCCAAGCCCCGGACCGGGCTGGTTTTTGACCTGCGGAAACTGGCAGGTTCGGCATGACGGCCCCAGCGGCTGTGGTGTGCCCGGCCTGCGGTCACCAGTTCATCCCGGATGCCGGGGCGACACGGGCCACCGAGGCTGTCGAGGCTGACAACCCGAAAAAGCCCTACGGCGACGTCAACTATGCGGACCCGGGATACCAGAAGGACGGCAAGGCCCGGTATCCGCTGGACACTGAGCAGCACGTTCGGGCCGCGTGGTCCTATATCAACCAGTCCGACAATGCCGCCCAGTACACCTCGGACCAGCTCAAGAACATCAAGGGGCGGATCCGGGCGGCAGCCAAGCGGTTCGGCATCGCTATCGCTGATCAGGCCACCGAAGCGGGTACGGTGACCGATTCTGACCGGCTGGCCGGTCGGGTCATTGAAGCCAAAGGCACTGGTAGCGATGGTGGGCGGATCTTCCGGGTGCGGGTCATCGCTTACGGTGACAGTAAGAACGCCAGACGCTATCCCGAAGCGGTGATGCGCGCCGCGGCGCCGCTGTATGAGGGCGTCAAGGCATATGACCACCACCGCGCCGAGGGCGAATTGCGGTCTTCCACGATCAGCGGCCTCGTGGGCTACTACCGCAATGCCGAGGCCACCGGCGACGGGATCGAGGCCGACTTGCATCTGCTCCCATCGGCCACCCGTGCCGCCGAGGCACTAGATACGAGCCTGACTATTCAGGGCGAGGGCTTGTCTCCGCTGGTGGGGATCAGTCACGACGTGATGGCGATGTACCGGCCGATCGTGGCTGGCGGGCAACGGCTGCAAGAGGCCACCGCCATCGTGAAAGTTAATTCCGCCGACATCGTTGCCGATCCGGCCGCTGGTGGTCAGGCCACCCGCATGGTTGCCGGTGGCACGGAGATTACTGAGACCGACCCGGCGAGTGTCCGGGACGAGAGCACAAAGGAGTCCGACGTGACTATCACGACCGCGGACGTGCTCGCCGCGTTCAAGGATGCCGACGATGACGCGCTCGCCGCGGTCGGCCTGCGCAAGGTGAGTGAGTCCACCACAACGACTGAGCCGTCCGCCGCTTCCGCAGTGGACTCAGCGCCTGTTGGGGGTGAGCCGAGCACCGAGAGCACTGGGACAGCGAAGGCATCGTTTATGGGCAAGTTCATGATCCGCCAGATGGTTGCCGACGCCGGGTTGCCCGAGTCCGCCGTTGAGGCGGTGACCGCGCTGCTGCCGGAACAGGTCACCGAGGCTGATCTGTCCACGCAGATCGCCGCGCTGAAGACAAGCCTGGGCTTGGTCGAGCGCACCGGGTTGACCCCTACGAACACTGCGGCGGTCACCCGAGAGGCGGTGGATAAGAAACGCGATGCGCTAGATGCGTTCTTTGCGGGTGACTACGTTAACGGTTACCGGTCGTTCCGGGAGGCGTTTGCCGACTTCACCGGCCGTCGGCCGAAGTCCTTTGACGAGGACTACAACCGCGTCATCCTGCGCGAGTCACTCGGCGAGTACGATTCGGGCGTTACCCGGTCCACGGAAAGTATGGACTCTACTACCTGGAACCTTGTACTCGGGGACAGTATTACTCGGCGCATGGTGGCCGAGTACGTTCAACCGTCTTTGCAGACGTGGCGGCAGGTCGTGAGCTCTACCCCGCCGGTCAATGACTTCCGTATTCAGCGGATTGAGCGCGTCGGCGGTTACGGCGTGCTGCCCGCAGTTAACCAGGGGGCGCCGTATCAGCCGCTCACGTCACCGACCAACGAGGAAGTCACCTACACGGTCACCAAACGCGGTGGGACGGAAGACATCACACTGGAGATGATCGCCAACGATGACATCCGGGCTATCCAGCGCATTCCCGGCAAGCTCGGTCTAGCCGCGGCGCAGACTCTCTACCGGTTCGTCTGGGACATCCTGCCCACCAACGCAGCCACGTCTTACGACGCAACCGCGCTGTTCGCAGTTGGCCACGCCAACACGGACAACCCGGCCGTGCTCGGCCAGTCGACGCTGTCGGTTGGGCGGCGCAAGATGCGCAAGCAGACAGCCTACGGCGATTCAAGCGACGTGCTGTCGTTTACACCGCGCGTTCTCGTGGTGCCCCCCGACCTGGAGGAAATCGCGTTTCAGCTGGCGACATCGGCTGTGGCGATTCCGTCCACGCCGGCCGGTCCGACCGATACGCCGAACATCCACCAAGGTCTTCAGGTCATCGTCGTGGACTACTACTCGGATACGAATGATTGGTATCTGGTGTGTGACCCGGCGATGTGCCCAACGATCGAGGTCGGTTTCTATCAGGGCCGCCAAGATCCGGAACTGTTCACCCAATCTGACCCGAGCGTGGGTAGCGTGTTCAACGCCGATAAAGTTACATATAAGATTCGGCATATTTACAGCGGAACCGTGTTGGATCACCGGGGTTTCTACCGTGGCTCCAACTGATATCCACTGACCACGTGCCTCGTGTCTGTTACCCGTACAGCGGGCACGGGGCACGTTTCCATCCGCTGTTGACCAGTTGAGGCGGCCGCTCGGCGGGTTCCGCGATCCCCAGATCAAGGAGAGACCATGCAGGTCAAAGAACTAAGTAGTAATTTCTCCGTGGACATTTATGTGGCTGGGCAGGCTACGGCAGGTACCCCGGATGAATTTACCGGATTCGTTGCCCCGTTCAACATGAAGATTGTCGCGGCGACGTGGACTCCCAAGTCGTCCATTACCGCCAACGGCACGAATTACTTCACTCTGACCGTCCGCAACCGCAAAGGCGACGCGTCGGGCACCGCCCAGTCGGCCACCCGGTCCTACGCGGCTACGAACTCCACGGCGCTAGTGCCGGAGTCCATGACGCTGTCCTCCACCGCATCGGACCTCAATCTGGTTACCGGAGACCACCTCACCATAGAAAAGCTGGTCACCGGTACCGGGTTGGCGATGCCGGCCGGCACCGTCCGCGTGTCTATACAGGGCCGCTGATGAACCGGCCAGCGGCCAACCCGGTTGGCGTGACCGTTTCGGCGGTGGTGTTCACCGGGCCGTGCACCTACAAGGGCGTCTCGGTGCGGGAAACCGCCGGAGCCGCGGCTGTGGTGCGCGTTTACGACAACACCGCCGCTTCCGGCACGCTATTGGCCACGATCAGCCTGGCGCCCAACGGCCCTTTTGCCGAGAACCCGCCGGACGGGGTACGCGCGGCCAACGGCATCTACTGGTCGGTGGTGTCGGGCACCGTTGAGGGTTCGGTACGGGTGGGATGAGCCGATGCTGACTCGGGTTGCCCGTACCGCTACGGCCGTTCTCTCCCACACGTTCGTGGTCGGGGAGGTCGCAACAGACTCCACGACCACGGTCACCGTCACCATCGAAAGGTTGGATGGGACCACGGTGGCCAGTGGCAACGCCACCAGTGCCGGCGTGGGCACCGGTACCTACACCTTCACCCTGCCCTCACAGGCTCAACTGGACGCGTTGACCGTGGATTGGGCGGCCACCATCGTCGGTGCTGCCGTGACCGAGCGGGACCACGTAGAGATCTGCGGCGGGTTTCTCTTCACCCTGGCGGAAGCTCGCGCCAGTGACCCAAGCTTGGCGGACACGAGCAAATACACCGCCGCTGACCTGCGGGCCAAACGCCAGGAGGTAGAGGAGGAGTGCGAGCGGATCTGCGATCGGGCGTTCGTACCGCGTTATCAGCGCGCCGTGCTGGACGGCACGGGCACCACGGATATCTTACTGGCGGACGTCGACGCTCCCGGGTCTGGCGCGGATATCCGCACAATCCGCTCAGTATCCGTCGCACCCCGCGCCAATCAAACCTTTGTCGCGCTCACAGCCGGCGAACTGGCCGCCCTGGTCGTCACTCGCGATCGGGCACTACGCCGCGTCGACAGCGCAACGTGGACCGAAGGCGTGGCGAACATCGTGGTCGAGTACGAATTCGGGCTCGACGCACCGCCTGCCGAGCTCGAACGAGCGGCGCTGACCCGGCTGAGGACCCGGCTCAACATCGCTCGGTCAGCCATTCCCGACCGTGCCAGTTCATTCACTGCGGCCGAGGGCGGCACGTACCGGCTGGACATGCCCGGCGCCTGGAAAACAGGGCTGCCGGAGGTGGATGCCGTCTATGCCCGGTATTCCCTGCGCTCCGGTGCCGGTACTGGTGCTGATGGCCGGGCTGTCCCGGCGTCCCGGCAGCTCAACTATGACCCGCAACACTGGGCGCTGTACCACGGCGGGGTGCGCTGATGGCCGGCACTAACGTTGTGGCGACGAAAAAGGCCCTAATAGCCAAGCTGGCGGCCGCGCCCAGCCTGGTCGGCGTGCAGGTGGACTACGCGTATAACGGGCGTAGCGTGGGCGCAGCGCGTGAATACCTCTTCGGTGGCTCGGCGCGCAGTGAGCACAGCCTCGCTACGTTCAAGACGGCCACGACCCGGATGACGCGGGACGAACAGGTCACCCTGCAAGTGCACATCATGGTGCGTGATATCACCAGTGACGCTATCGCGGCCGATGAACGCGCCCAGGCAATCGGGACGGTACTCGAAGAGCTCTTAGCCGGTGATCCAACGCTGGACGATTTGCCCGATCTGTTGTTTGCCGGGGTGACCGGCATTGAGCTCGGCGAGCCAGCCTATGACGATGACGGTGTCAGCTCATCCCTGAGCTATGAAGTCGGTTTCCGCTCCTATTTGAGCTGAGGGTGTCATGTCAAAGCTCGTTTTGCTGAATACGCGCCTGTTTGTGTCCGGCGCGGACTTCACATCCAATTCCAATAAAGTGGAATTGGAAATGGAAGCGGACGACGTTGACGCCACGAACTTTGGGTCTGGCGGTTGGAAAGAGACCTTGCAGGGGTTGATTTCCACGAAGATAACAGGCGAGGGGCAGTGGGAGGCAGGCGACGCGGGCAAGGTCGACAACGCACTCTGGGCGGAGCTGAGTGCCGGTAGCCAGTCGCCGTGGACTGTGTGCCCGGTTGACGCCGCTGATGGTGCTTTGGCGTATTTCACCAAGGCTGTGGACACGAAATACGCTCTTTTGGGCGCGGTCGGTGACGTTGCGCCGTGGTCCGCGGAGGGCATGGGGTCGTGGCCGGTAGCGCGCGGCGTGGTGGCGCATCCGCCGGGTACGGCCCGTACGGCTAACGGCACCGGTACGGGCGTTCAACTTGGTGCTGTAGCCGTAGGTCAGTACCTGTATGCGTCTTTGCACGTGTTGTCGGTGGCGGGCACGTCTACGCCGACGCTTACGGTGGTCATCGAGTCCGACGCCGATAATTCGTTCGCGTCGCCGATCACGCAGATCACGTTCGCTGCCGCTACCGCGCGTGGTGGCCAGATTGCGCGTACTGCCGGCGCGATCGCCGACACCTGGTATCGCGCGAAATGGACTATCACCGGGTCAAGCCCGTCGTTTCTTTTCCTCGTCGCTTTCGATGTGAGGTAACCCATGGCCAAGATGGTTCTCAAGGACTGTTATATCTCCATCAACAGTCAGAATTATTCGGCAAACGTCTCCAAAGTCGAGCTCGAGATGGAAGGCGACGACCAGGACGTGACCACGTTTGGTTCCGGTGGTTGGAAAGAAATCCTTCAGGGGCTAAAGTCCGGTTCGTTGTCAGTGACATTCAAAGATGACTTCGCTGACAGTGCTGTCGATGATCTGTTGTGGGCCGTATTCAACGCGGGTAGCAACGTCGCGTTCGAACTACGCCCAACACAGTCCGCGGTGAGTGTGAACAACCCGAAGTATACGGGGAACCTCACCCCGACCGGTCATAAAGTGGGTGGCGGCGTCGGTGACGTCGCTGAGAACGAAGTTAAGTTTCCGACCTCTGGCGTTGTTACCCGGGCGGAGTCGTGATACCCGCCAACGCAAGGGTAGATCTTCAATCAAACGGCACGGGGCGAGTCGAGGTCGACGGTGTAGACGTTTCAAAACAGGTTAAGGCACTCACCTTGTCGGCGTCCGCAGGCCAACAATCGGAGCTCGTATTGCACTTCGTTTTGGGTGGTGTCGCTGTTTCCGGCGAGATCGATGTCGTTGTGGACGACGAAACTCGTTGGGCACTTGTCGTGTTGGGTTGGATGCCGCCAGAAAAGCCGGACCATGGCGAAACTGGTTGATCTCGACCTGTCGCAGCCGGAGCGGAAATTGCGGGATCTCGCGCGTGCGCTTCGGGCGGCAGAAGAGGGCAAGACTCTGCGCCGGGAACTGGTGAAAGGGCTCCGTTCAGCGGCTCAGCCAGCTCGGCAGGATGCACGTTCTGCGATAATGTCTATGCCGTCCACGACGAAACGCAAGGGTCCCGGGTTACGCGCGGCTATCGCAAAGAAGATCACGGTGGCTGCCAGGTCCTCTGGCCGCGCCGTTGGTGTGAAGATCGTCGCGAAGAAAACACCTAATCTTCGTGGTTTCACTAACGCGCCACGGCGCACAAACAGCCCGAAGGGTTGGCGCCACCCGGTGTACGGCCACCGCACCCGCTGGACGGCTCAGATCGGCAAACCAGGTTGGTTTGACGATGCGATAAAGAAACGTAAAAACGAATACCGCGAGGCGGTTGTTGACGCCATGGACAAGGTAGCCGACAAGGTCGCCGGGAAGGTTTAGCGGTGATCGTTACGTACGCCCCGGACGGGCAGGAGCCTCAACGGTGGGATTGGGACCCTACTAAGGTCCGTGCGGTTGAGGCTGAGCTGATCGAGAAGCGTTTTAACGGCACGTGGGATTCCTTCCGTATGGCTGTGCTGGAGGGGTCTGTGCGCGCTCGGCGCGTGCTTTTGTGGCATCTTCTGAAGCGTCAGCACCCGATACTGCGGCTGGGCGATGTGGATTATGGTTTGGGTGAGTTGACTGTTGAGATGACCCGGGCGGAACTTATGGAATTCCGTGGCGCTGTCGTCAAGGCGAAAGGAATTACTGACGAGGAGCGCGAGAAGGCGTTGCGCGCGCTGGACGCTGAGATCGAATCGGCTCCCGAGGTCGTCGACGTGGGAAAAGTCAGTTAGAACAACAGCGACTCAAGTACTGCATGGCCGTCAGTGAGGTTCTCAATATTAGGCCGTGGGAGCAGCGCGAACTTCTCACGGTTGAGGAATTGCAAGCCGCTTTCGACTACGTCGACAGGCTTAATGAGAAGATGAAGCAGTGAGAGTGAGGATCGATTGCCGTGAGTGACGCCTCGCTCATATTCAATATTCTTGGCCGTGACGGTGTCAGCAGTGTATTCGATAAGATTCAGCGCAAGGCCCTGGAGACTGCTGTTACCTTTGTTGGGGCTGACGCGGTATCGAAGCGGTCTGGTAGTGATACGTCCCGAATCATTCGTACGGCGTTCTCGGAAATGGGGGCGGGTATTTCTTCGGTCGCAAAAGCGGCCGGACAGGCGCTTGTCGGCAATTTTTCTCAGGCTGCGGAAACGATAGGTAGCACACTGAGCAAGAGTGGTCCTGCCGCTATTGGTGCGCTGGTCTTGGTAGGCGGCGCAGCAGCGGCGGCGGCAGGACCCATCGGTGTAGCCATCGGCGGCGCGCTTATTTCAGGCATGGGCGCGGGGATTGCGCTTGTGCCTATCCTGTTCGCGGCAAAAAACGATCAGGTGAAAAAATCTTGGTTGGACACGATAAATCACATGAAGACGGTTACTTCTCAATTGTCGCAACCGTTCGTGCCAGTGCTTCAGCACATCTCGGGTTCTGTCCGCTCCGCGTTCGACCGGTTGTCGCCTATTTTTGGTCAAGCGTTTGCGCAGATGGCCCCACACGTCCAAGGGTTCGCGGACAACCTGATCAGCGCGTTCACAAGACTTGGACCGTCAATTGGACCGATAACCAAGTCTTTTAGCGATATTCTAGACCGACTCGGGCCGATGCTGCCTGGCATCTTCCAGTCGCTCGCCGATGCTATCGGGCATTTAGCCGAGGTTATCGGTCAGCATTCAGGAGAGTTCGCGAAGATTGTCAAATTTATTTTAGACATCGTGCCCGCGGCCATTGAACTAATTGCCTGGATGGTTCGTGTAGGTGATGTTGTCGGACAAGTGGTGTCGGCTGTGTCCTCGTGGTTTTTCCATCTCGGTGAAAACATCGGTTTCGCGGTTGGCGGCATTCGTGGTTTTGTCGTACAAGCGTGGGCAGAAATCACCGCTTGGGTTACCAGTAAGGCCGGCGAGATTGTGAACACGGTTACCGGCGCTTGGGGCGCCGTCGTTGCTTGGACGTTCACCACCTGGAACACCGTTGTCAGCGCCGTCGTCGGCGCCGCTTCCCGCCTGTGGGGCGCGGTCACCTTGACATTGAACAGTGTCGTTGGTTTTGTTGCGTCAATCCCCGGGCGCATCCTCGGCGCTCTCGGCAACCTTGGCGGGCTATTGTACGGCGCGGGTAGAGACGTCATTCAGGGGCTCATTAACGGGTTTAACGCAAAGGTTGGTGAACTTCTCGGCCGTGCCGCGTCCATCGTCAACAGCATTAAAAACACCATTGCAGGCGCGCTGCATATCGGGTCGCCGTCGAAGATCACCACACAGTACGGTGTGTGGATCGGTGAAGGATTAGCCCTTGGTATGGCCAAGTCTGCCGGCATGGTGTCCAGCGCGGCCGGCGCACTGTCCGATTCTGTAACCGCCGGTCTCGCCGTACCGGCTACCCAGGTGGGCACGGCGAGACCGGCACAGGCCAATTCAACGCTAATGCTGCCGCTTCCGGCGGCACGGTCACCCTTGAAATCAATTCCGGTGGGTCAAAGCTGGACGACCTCTTGGTGGAGCTATTGCGCAAAGCCGTCCGCGTTCGCGGCGGTGACGTGCAGATCGTGTTGGGCGGTGCTGGATGACGGTGCAACGCGACATCGTCACGGAACTGTATGTTGGTGGCGGTTGGACGAACGTCACCAATGACGTGAAAACCGGCGACCCGATTCACATCGCCCGCGGCCGGCGGAACGAGAGCGGCGACGCGGACCCCTCCACGTGTGGACTGACCATTAACAACCGTTCCGGTAACTATTCACCGCGCAACCCGGTCGGGGCGTATTACGGCTCTATCGGCCGCAACACGCCCATCCGACTGGCTCTGCGCACAGCAAAGGACAGCTACGCCAGGACAGTCAGTAATGGTTGGGGCACCGCCGACGTTGGCGGCGCCTGGACCACCAGCGGCGGTTCAGCGTCTGATTACAACGTGGGCAGCGGGGTTGGCAAGCTCAAGCTGACCACGACCAATGTGGCGCGCACGGCACTTCTCGGCCCGACCGTGATGGACCGCGAAGTTCTGGTCAAAATTAATGTCCCGGCCGTAGCTACTGGTGCGAGCCTCATTGCGGGTGTTCTGCTTCGGTACGCCTCCGGTAGCGACCACTACCGGATGCAGCTGGAATTCCCGACCGCCGGCAACGTCAAGATCGCCGTGTACAACGTGACAACGCTGCTCGGCACTGTGGTCACGACTAGTCTTAACTATGCGGCGAACAGCCAGTTCTGGCTACGCGCACATGCGGAGGCTAACCAGCTGCGCGGCAGGGTGTGGGCGGACGGTACGCCCGAGCCAAATACGTGGAACATTGACCAGTTCGACCTGCATTACCAAGTGGGTCCGGTCGGTCTTTTCGCGCTTGCCTTGACCGGAAATACGAACAGCAACCCCGAGTTCTCCTTTGCCTCATTCGAGGTTCGGTCGAATCGGTTTCACGGCGAGGTGTCATCGTGGCCTGCCCGCTGGAGTATCAACGGGACGGACGTTTATGTGCCGGTCGAGGCTGCTGGTCTGTTGCGGAGACTCGGCCAAGGCGCTAGCCCGTTGCATTCCGCGCTGCGGCGCAGCGTCCCTAATTTGGGCGCTCAGCTGGTCGCCTACTGGCCGTGCGAGGATGGCAAGAAAGCCACCGAGGTGGCCTCCGGCCTCGGCGGACCGTCCGGGTTGTTCTACTTTTCCGGTCCGGCTGACTTCGCGTCGTTCAGCGATTTCGACTGCTCGGACCCACTGCCGATAATGCACAACACCCGGTGGGACGGTAACGTCCCGTTTTATGTCTCGACCGGGCAAATACAGGTCAGGTTTCTGCTGCACATCCCAGACAACGGCACCGGGGACGCGACGGTACTCGCGCACGTCTGGACGAATGGCACCGCTGCGCTGTGGGAGATTTCCTACTTCTCCGGCGGCGGACTCGCCATCAAGGTGTACGACGGTTCCAGTTCCACAGCTATCTACACGTCAGGCATCGGTACATTCAACGCGAACGGGAAATTGCTTCGCGTTTCTCTGGAGATGACCGAAAGCGGGGGCAATGTCAACTGGACGTTGGCCACTCTGGAGGTTGGTCAAACAATTGGCGGAACGATCAGTGGCACGGTAACTGGCCGTACGGTGAGTAGTGCGCGTCAGGTAATCATCTGTCCACACCTGAATCAAGACCAGGTCGCTATCGGCCATGTCACCGTTGAATCGGCGGTGACAAGCCTGTTTGACTTGTTTTTGCAGCTCAACGCCTATTCTGGCGAGACTGCGATTATCAGGATGCAGCGGTTGTGCGTGGAGGAAGGTGTCCCGCTTGGCCTGCACGAGTTGGACAGTACGATCACTAGTCCGGCGATGGGTGCTCAAAAGCCTGATACTTTGGTCAATTTGCTTCGTGAATGCGAAGCGGTCGACATGTGCACACTTTACGAATCACGTAATACGTTGTCTTTGATGTACCGGCGACGGTCCAGTTTGTACAATCAGCCTGCTCGGGTCGCGTTGACGTATGGACAGTTGTCTCCGCCGTTCGAGCCAACCGACGACGACCAGCAAACCCGCAATGACGTGACGGTCAAGCGAGTTGACGGCGTCGACGCGAACGCGGTGCTGGCGTCTGGTCCCCTCTCTGTTCAGTTGCCCCCGAACGGGGTAGGTAAGTACGACACGTCAGTCACGCTCAACGTGGCATCGGACAGTCAAGTGCCGGACTCCGCCGCTTGGTTGCTGCATCTCGGTACTGTAAACGAACCGCGGTACCCGACGGCGACGGTGAACCTGCTGGCCACGACTGTCACCGCGGATCCAGCGGCCGCGCCGGGGATACTGGACCTGAGCGTTGATGATCGACTAACGGTGTCGGGTTTGCCGGTGTGGCTGCCCCCCGGGACGGTGTCCCTATTGGCACGTGGCCACGCAGAAACCCTCGGACAGTTCGAGCACACCATCACGCCGAACTGTGCGCCGGAGTCCCCGTATCAGGTCGTCAAGCTGGACACATCTCTGTTGGACGCGGACATCTCAACGCTGGCCAGTGGAGTGACGAGCAGCGGTACAAGCCTGTCCGTGGCCACGCCGAGCGGGACGCTGTGGCAAACCGGCAGCGTGTCTATCCCTATCACGATTGGTGGCGAGGACGTGACGGTCACCAACATCAGTGGCAGTAGCAGTCCCCAGACGTTCACCGTGACCCGCTCCGTGAACGGGATCGTGAAGGCACATTCGTCCGGCGAGTCAGTGGCCCTTACTCACCCGGCTGTGCTGGCCCTGTAGGAGGAGAAACATGCCATATCCATGGGCTGCCGGCAACCAACTCACCGCCACGGATCTCAACGCAGCGATTGACCGGGTGCGCTGTAAAAGGCAAACCGCGTCGCAAACGGTGAACAACTCCATCACGCTGGTGAACAGCAATGACCTGATTTTCGCGGTCAAGGCGAACACGAAGTACATGATGGACTCGTTGATTATTTACGATTCCAACATCACCGCCGATTTCAAAATCAAGTTCTCGGTTCCCAGTGGCACGTCAGTGCGCGTTTCTCCGTGGTGCAACAACACGGGGACGGACACCATCACTGGCGCCCTTTCGCACGACGCCATTGACGCCGACAACTTTGCCGCTGGTGGCGTCGGAGCGGGCACGATGATAACCATGAGGCCGTCGGCACGCATCACCGTCGGGTCAACCGCTGGCAACATGGTGGTGCAGTTCGCGCAGAACACGGCGAACGTCAGCGACACGAAGCTCGTTGAGGGCTCGTGGATCGTGCTCTTTGAGGTGGCCTAGTCCGCTGCCCTCGCCGAACCGCCCTAACGTACGAAACGGTTCCGCTGCAGGTCCAACCCGTATCACCAACCCAGACGGCTCTCAATCGGATGGCGTGGCTTGCGCACGCACCGGCTCCCGACCACCACCGCAACCCCAATCCCGCAGCGCGCTGCCAACCCCGTGAGGTGACCATGCCAGGTCTGGATTACTCCGCCGGACGACCCACCGGGGCTCAGATCCGCGGTGCCGGATACGAGTTCGTTGTGCGCTACTGCGGCACGCCAGGCCGCACCAAGAACATCACCGCCACGGAGTACCGGGACCTCGTCAGCGCGGGTGTCGCCGTGGCGCTGGTCTACGAGAACACCGCCGGTGACGCCCGCGGCGGGTACGACGCCGGGGTGACGGGAGCACGCCTCGCCCGAGCGGACGCGGACGCCATCGGCTTCCCTCGCAACAGGCCGATCTATATGGCCATCGACGACGTCAACGCCAGCGACTACCTACCCGCCTGCATGGCCTACCTGGACGGCGCCGCATCCGTGTTGGGCCGGGACTGTACCGGCGTGTACGGCTTCCGGGCGGTGGTCGCTGAAGCCCTGCGGCAGGGCAAAGCCCGGTGGGCTTGGCAATGCGGTTCGTGGTCCGCGCTGGTGGCCGGCGTGCACCTGTATCAGCGCAACAACGACACCACCACCGTCGGGGGTATCGCTTGCGATATCAACGACGCCATAGCACCTGATTTTGGTCAATATCCCCAGGAGGATGACTTGCTACAGGATGAGAGAAACGCGCTATTTGACGTCCGGGAGCAACTGTGCGGTAGCCGCGTACCTGGTCAGTACCCCGGGTGGCCCGTGCTGGACGGCAGCAACCGGAGCTTGACCGTGGTGGACACGGTTCGGGAGACCCACCGGGAGCTCAACCAGCAGCTACCCAACCGGGTCAACGGTCTGACCAAGGAAACCATCGCCGGCAACGCGGCCAACGCGGACGCCTACGGCTTCCGGATGCAACAGATGCTAGCCGGATTGCAGGCCGCCGTTGCCACACTTGCGGCCGCGGTAGCGGGGGATGCGTTGACCGCTGAGCAACTCACGGCCGCTGTTGCCGCCGCCATCAGAGACAACGTCGTCACCGTGGATGTGTCTGTGCATGGCCAGCCGACCGTGCCCTAGCAAGGAGGTACCACCTGATGTTCACCGCTGTCTACTGGAAGGACTTGGCCGAGCGGGTGGTGTCCAGCGCCGCCGGTGGCGCTCTCACCGCCCTCGGTGCGGACGCGGTCAACGCCTTACACCTGGATTGGCCGGCCGTGCTGGGCATTGCCGCAGGCACCGGTTTGGTGTCCCTGCTCAAGGGCCTAGCGGCCGCGGTGTTGCCGGTCGGACAGCCCGGGTCGCCTTCCCTCGTCACCACGGTCCCGCGCCCGCCGGCCGGGAGCTGACTTCGGGTCGTTGTACGACCCCGACGTGGTCCGCCGCGTCGCCGTCGAGGACTGGGAGTCCGCATCTGCTGCAATTGGCGGCGCTTGTAGCACCCGGGAAATTTCGGGCGGATATCGCCGACTGGAAAAGTCTCGGTGTTCACGCCGGGGATAATCGATCTGTTAATCTTGGCTAGTCGCCACACGCCCGGCGGTACAGAAACGCTTCCGCACTTTCCGGTTATCTGGAAGGTGCGGAAGCGTTTCTGTACCGCCGGGCGTGTTGGGTTTCTTCTCCGGTGTGGGCGAGTAGGTGAGCGAGTGCGGCGCCCATGCCGAGCACGGCCACCGGCACGCACGCCACCACGGTGGTGATCTGCCACGGCGCGGCGTGCATGCCGGCCGCGACCATGAGGTGGTAGGCGACCTGCCCGAGCGCGCCCAAGCCCAGCGAACCCAGGGCGGAGACCCGGGCGTAGACCCGGGTCCGGGTGGACTCGACCCGGCCCGAGAGCCACACCCACAGGGCGTACGCGGCGTAGGTCTCCATACCGATCGGCAGCGTGATAGCCGTGTTGATCACGACGTTTCCCGCGATCCCGGGGAGCGGGTGGACCGGGCCGAACCCGGCAAGCTCACCGAGTCCGACCCACCCGGACCAGATGGCCACGAAGGCAGGTAACGCCAGCAACATCAGCGGCCAGCGGGGCACGTGACGGTGGGGGTTCGGACCCGGACTCGGACCCGGACTCAGACCCGGGTTATGGGATCCCGTAACCGGTGTGACCTGCGGTCCCGCCTTGGCCGGCACGGTCGGTTCCGGGGCGTGCAGGCCCACCTCTGAGCTCGGGTCTGAGTCCGGGTCCGGGGTGGGCTTGGGGGTGGGTCCGGAGATCAACGCCAGCGCGTCAGACGCCTTGTCCGCGCCGACCCGAAAGCGCTTCATGATCTTGTTCCGGGACGGCAGCGAACCCTCTTCTTCAGCCCAGGTCCGGACCCGGTCCGCCAGATCCGAGACCGGGATCGGATGCGCGGACCCGGGTTCGAACCCGGGCTTGACGCCGTTGCTCGCCGGGTTCACGGCCGGACCTCCGGCGACTCTGCGACACGGCTCGGACGGATGGATAGGAATTTGCTTTGTAGCACGGTGCCGATCTCCATCACGTCGATCACACGCGCCGAACGCGGCACTCCGGAGTGCGTGTGCACGGTGATGGTGTCCCCGAGCGCTTTCTGTACCGCCGCCTCGGCAACACGGTACGCGTCTTGCTCGTCGACACCTTCCGCATGCACAAACACGGTCACAACGACCGGGTAGCGGTGGGATTCATGGCTCATCACGTTTCAGCTTCCGGTTCGATTTCCGGCGTAGGCGCGGGGGCGTTTCGTCATGTCAGTGGTGCTTGGCGACTACCGGCGCCGCAGCATCGATTATGGGCTGGACGTGTTCCCGGAGCACGCCCGCGAGATCCGTGTACTCCGGCTCATCCTCGGCACGGCCGATCACCGACGCCGCCATGTGCACCTGCGCGACGTGACCTGCCCGGGTTTCCAGGATGTCGGCGAACACCTCGTGCACCTTGCTCGCCATCTCAGGGACCAAGAGACTGAAGCAATACAGGCTCGCCGCGTCCATCCCGGCCGTCCCATGGCCCCAGAACTCCCAGTCCAGCAGCCCGAAGTTCGGGCTGATCAGGTTGGACCAGTGCAGGTCACCGTGAGCCGTCTCAAACTGGTCGACCCGCAGCGCGTCGGCGAACTGCTCGCCGTACACGCGGCGGACGTGCCAACCCTCCTTACCGCGCTGGTCGAACCGGGTCGTGGGCACCGTGCGCACCACGTCAAGGCTGCGGCGCAGCTCGGACCACCATGCGTCCGGAAGATCGAGCGGGGCACGGAGCACGTCGGTGGCCGAGCATGGGCGACCAGACAGCAGAGTCATCACATCCGCGTGGACACGGACTTCCAGGTCAGGTTCGTTCCATTCGGTTGTTCTCAGCACGTACGGCTTGTTCACGCCCACGATGGCGTTGGCGTCGACGTTGCCGGTCCAGTAATCGTCCGGCAACCACCGATGCTGCTCGACTACCACGCGCAACCAACACGGTCCTTCAGGCCCCACCGTGGCGGCGCTGATGGAACGTAGGCGGTACCCGAACGTCGCCTGGCCAGTGAGTGTGAGTCCGAAGTGCGCAGCGGCCTGCATGAGGTTGCCGCGCATCCACCGACGAAACCGTTGCTGATCCTCATCGGTGGCGGTGCCTGCCACGATGTCCCCCAAAGCTGCCTTGAGTTCCATAGCGGCCTCACCTGTGGGGAGTGCAGTTGTACGGCCAGCATTCCCCGCCCTTAGGGATGCACGGATCGGCTACCTCGACGGGCCGCGCTCTGGTCAACCAGCGTGGCCAGCACCCGCCTTCAGGGATGCACGGATCGGATTCCCGGACGACCATGCCCTGTTTGACCAGTGTGGTGCGGGCGGCCGGCAGACTCGACATGATCTCCCGCAGTGGCTGGTTGCGTACGTCGCCGATCGGCATCCACTGGCTGAACACGCACGGCCACACCGCGCCATCCGGGGAGACCGCAGCGGCCCCGTCTGCGCACCGACCGCACAACTGGGTGGCACCGGGCTGGGCGTCCCGGACTCCTCGGCCGATTTGCCGCAGACGGTCATAACCAACCTTCTCCACGCCGAGCGCCGTCAGTTCGTCGGTGGCCTGCTGGGCACGTTGCCCGTCGCCAAGATCAACCACCCCGGCCCGCAGCGGGATACCACGGCGCACCGCTTCGACAATGTTGGCCTTCGTGCGGGGATAGCTGGGTCGACCGGTGATAGCGGCATGCTGCCCTGGGTCGTCGCTGTAATAGCTAGTGGCCAGCGACACGCCGGGTTGTGCGAATGTGTCCCACAGTTGTGGGGTGACGTGCACGAGGTTGGTAAACACTTCCACGCCCAGCGCGCGGAACAGGGCGTGGTTGATCAGTTCGGGCAGATCTGGGTGTAGGGTGGGTTCGCCGCCGATGAATTGCACGGTCTGCACGCCCAGGTCGGAGGCTTCATCAATGACCCGTTTCCAGTCGTCGGTAGTCATTGACCCGTGGCCGCCGGCCGGTGAGCTGTCCGCATAGCAATGTACGCAATTTAGAGTGCATTTGCCAGTGAGTTCCAGCCACAGAAATGTCAACGGGGTTGTTGTCATCAGGTCGGATTCTGACATGGGATATTCCCTTCCTGATCTTCCAGCCTGGTCCCGGTGACCAGGCGGTCTGGATATACGGTAAAGATCAGTAGGCCAGGTCGTCTCAGTCTCCCGCCGGTAGTTCACCCTCGGCGGGCACCACGTTGTGGAGGCGGATCGCGTGGGCGAGCTGGTCGAGCACAGCGGCCAGGTCCTCTAGCTCCCCGGCCGGGAATGTGCCCGCTGGGAGCCTGTGCGCCGCGTCGTCGGCTAGCCACTGCAGTTCACGCAGCAACACCGCCAGGATGCGCGCGTTGGGAACCCGCCTGGTCATGGCGCGGCCTTTCGGGTTGTGCGCGCTTGGCGTTCTGGTCGTGGACTGGTCGTACAGGAGCGGCAGTGCGGCAGGCTCGCCCAGGGGTGATGCGGATAGCAGGTGATACAGCGCGCACCGCACACCGCGACGTAGGCGACACCAGCCTCATAGGCAACGGTGTCCGCACCAGATAGCACCAGGTGCGTGTACATCGGATCGCATGCTGCGGGTAGCCACCCCGTGGTGGGCATTCCGGCGGTCACCGCTGCCTTCCCAGCCTGACGTAGGGGCGCACCATCAGGCCGGTGGGGTCGGTGTACTCCTCTGGCCTGGTGGATGGCGCGTGGTGACCGGCGGACGCGGGGCGCGCGGGTTCACCCGCGCCCACCGGGGTCTGGGACCGGCCGCCCCCGGTCGAGGGGGCAGGAGCGGCCGGAGACTGGGGTGCGCGCGGGAACAGCTCGGGATCGCCAGTGGCGAACTGGCCACCGGCCGACTTTTTGCGAGACCCCGCAAGCGGTGCCACCTGCACAAACTCGCGGGCAACGTCCATGCGTGCATTGCTCGCAGTCTGGTCGGCACGGTGACGCTCGCGCCTGGCGTCAAACAGCAGCCATACGAGGGCGCCGATCAGGACGACTAACGCGAGGAAGATCGGGATACCGGCGATGAGCACGGTGTCGACGCCTGCGCTGCGCTGATCAATCACGGGTCGCCTCCATGGCATCGCTGCGGGGACCCTTTGCTAGCGTGGCGGTCGCCCCAATACGTCTGGTCGCCGACCAGAATCGACGGTCGCCGACCGGTGGGGCAATAGGCCGATCGGGGGATATCCGCACGACCGAGGTAAGGTGTGGTGCATGCCTGCGACCACTGGAACGCCGCGCGCTCGGGCGCTGGCTGCGGCTCTACGCCAAGCGCGCGCAGCTGCGGGCATTGGTGTGCGAGAGCTTGCGCGCAGGCTGGACATCACGCACTCAACGATCAGCTACTGGGAGACTGGTCGACGCGTCCCGCGTGTCGAAGACGTAGCCGGAGTGCTCGCAGCGATCCACGTATCCGGCGACGAGCGCGAACGCATTCTCGATCTCGCTCGGGGCGCCGGAGAATCCGACTGGCTCACCGTCGGCATGCCAGGTGTGTCACAGAAACTCGCGGGTGTCCTGGAATGTGAGCGTACTGCAATCCGGATCACAGAATGGCTACCGTGGAGTATCCCTGGCCTACTTCAAACCTCCGATTATGCGCGCGTGATCATTGGGCCAGATGAGGCAAAGCTCACTCTGCGGCTTGCGCGTCGAGACATCTTGACTCGCCGTGAACCGGTGGAGTTCCGCGCGTTGATCGGCGAACCGGCGTTACGGCAGGTCATTGGTGGTTGTGACATCATGGTGCACCAACTGCGAAGTCTTCTTGAGACCCCCAGGAACGCCACTGTTCAAGTAGTGCAGATCGGCCGGGGTTGGCACCCGGGGCTCGCGGGTCCATTCATTCTTTATGAATTCGCCGAGGCGCCGGCGATTGTGCACTTGGAGCCCTACCGATCAAGCGCATTTGTCTATAACGAACGCGACGTCGAGGACTACAAGAGAGCTGCAGATACCCTCCGCAAGGAAGTGGCGATGAGCCCGCAGGAGACGACGGGACTCATCGCCGATGTCATCAAGGAACTGGAGACGACGAGTGACCGTACCCGTACATCGCGTGCCCGATAACTGGCGCAAGTCTAGCTACAGCCAGCAGGAGACCGCATGCGTTGAGGTCGCCAACACCCTCGATTGGGTTCGCGATAGCAAAAACCCGGTTGGGCCGACACTGCGTGTAGACGTTCAGGCGTTTCTGGACGCAGTGAAGGCTGGCCAGTTCGACCGCTGACTTACCTGGCGTCACACGAGAGGGCCGGTTTCCCGAGAGCCGGCCCTCTCGTCGTACGTAGATGTAGGTCAGGCGTCCACAGACTCAGCTGGTTGCACACGGACGTTGTAGGTGTCGTCTACCGGCAGGCCGCCGCCCGCACGATCAGTCCAGCCGCCAGTGAACCCACCGGCCTTGTGGATCGCCGAGCGGGCGATGACCAGCGCCTTCCCGAAGGCAGACTCGTCATCGGCGGCGTCGACGTACATGCTGATCGCGACCTTGCCTGTGGCGAGGGTGGCGCACACATCGGCGTCGATCGCTCCGGGCTCCTCCACCAGCGCGTCCATCAGGTCGTCGGTGTGCTGGTCGAGCGCATCCGGGGAACCGGTGAGCACTGTGAACGCCAGTTCGATGTAGTACCTCACTGGTCCTCCTTCCAGCACGTTCGCCGTTTCAACTCGTTCCGCACGTCCCGGTTATACGCCCGATTGGGGGTTAGGTGGAAGGTTAGGTGGATCGTCTTCTTATGACGATCCTGGCACGGGCAGTACGCCTTGTAGTACTTCCGTGCCTTCTCCAAGCAAAAATCCGGCTGGGCCGACGCTGCGTGTGGATGTGCAGGGCCTGCTAGCAGCGGTGAAGGCGGGCCAGTTCGACCGCTGACAGCACAGACGGACGAGAGGGCCGGTTTCCCGAGAGCCGGCCCTCTCATTGCGTCTGGTCAGGCGTCTGCCTGCACTACTGCCCCATGTTTGCCCCATGATCACGGCGTTTTGGCAGGTGATCGCGCTGTGGTTGTAATCTCGATGATGTTGATGCAACCGCGCTACCAGCGTTTTTGTGTTTTCCGGCGAATCCCGGTGCCATCCGGCGGATCACTGTATCCGTGCTGGTCAGCCCGCGGTTTCCGCGTCCCTGCTACCGGCAGATCCCGGCGCCTTTCCGGACGGGTCTGCCCCACGGTCTGCCCCAGGCTGCCCCGCGGGCCCATCCACCGCCCGCAGCGGCGGGCGCTCGCCCAGCGCTGCCAGCGCCACCGCCCGCGCATCCTCACCCATCTGCACATATCCCCGAGTCTCACGCACGTCCGCGTGGCCCATGATGTCCGCCAACAGAAACGCGTCCATCCCGCCGCGTGCGGCCCGCGTGCCGAAGCCCCGGCGGATGGAATACGCGGTGCGGCGCGGCACGCCGGCTCGATCAGCCGCGTACCTCAGCCGCCGGGCCAGCTCCTCCGGCCGCATCACCCTCCCCCGTTCGGTGCGAAACACCACATCGCCCGTGCACGCAGTACCGTCTGTGTGGGAAAGCCCACACCCCTGGGTAAGGTCCCGGCCTGCCAGGCGCCGCCGGACGATCTCAATAGCTTTCGCGGATAACGGAACCGCGCGCGTATCAGCATCCTTAGGGTGTGGCCGAATGACCATCCGGCGCGCCACCAGCACCTCAACGACATGCAACCATCCTGTTATCAGGTCTACCCGATGCACGTGTAACCCACACAACTCACCCGGCCGTAATCCAGTTTCTAAACCAAAATCCACCGCGTCTTGGTAATCGCCCCTAAGCTCGATATCTTCGGCGTATTCCTGTGTCATAAATTGTTTAGGCTTTTTTCGCACCCTCGGTAATTTAATCCCCACGCACGGGGACGCGTGCAATGGGCTTGGCACAGCACGATTCATACTGGCCGCAAATACCGCATAAATTCGGTGCACATACGACGCCTCAGGAAGTCGATCGCGCTCCCAACCGACTGCCTGACCGGCGGTGAGATCGTTGGCCCAACGCTGCACATCAGGCTGCCTAATCTTATTGAGCGCTACCTCTCCCCACTGCGGTAAAAGGTAGCGCTCAATAACGTTGCGCTCAATAGCAGCCGTATCGGACTCGGTGAGCGTCCGAGTGGCAGCTAATTGCTCCCACCATTGTCCCCACGTGATGCTGGCTGAGAGGGTGCCGGCTGTTATGGCTGCCTCGCGGCGCGCTTTCACCGCGGCTTCCTCTGCGGCCTCGATCGCGTCCCGCTTGCGACGGAACAGGGAACCGTCGGCCTGGGTGACCTTGCGTTTCGTGCCGGCCTGATCCCGGTAGCGACCGCGCCAGCCGGTGGCTAACTTCTCAGCCCACGCCATGAGAGCCTCCTTAAGCCTGTCATTCGTGCGGATCCTCTAATTGATTGACGATCGATTGGAATTTAAGCTGAGCGGAGATCTGCCCAAGAACCTCATTGCTTTTTTGCAACTCGCGTTCCAGGCTTTCGTTGCTATTTAAGATGTCATCCCGGCAACTCAGTGCGATACGTGTAACCCACAACACGCCCGTCGCGCACGCCAAAATAGGAAAGACGTATGGGGTGAGTGGTGGTAACGTCCGCGTGGTTACCTGCACGGCGACACTTATTGTAAGAACACTCAGCGTTATCGCCAGAATTAACACAAACATTTTGACCATGACTGCTCCGTCCTGACTCTACGTACATGCGCCTACGCGGTCAGTGGAAACTCTACGCCCGACTGGACGCGACCTCAACGGAGGGTAAAGGGCTATCATTAAGCAACTGTATGTAGTCCAGAAATGTGGCGTGTAACTCAATCGGCCTAAACGCATATTTGGTGGTAAGACGTACCAGAAACGCGCGGCGCAACGAATGTGCGACGCACGTACTACATAACGCGGAGTCAATATTGCGTGCGGTCCCTCTCCCGTTCGCGCAACTGCTTGACTTTATGCAACGCGTCCTCGAAGACCTCCTCCCCAAGCGCTTTCCTGATCGACATGAGCATCTCGGCTACGGCCTCGACTGGGGCGGTAGCCGGATCAACGGCTGGTGTCATGGGCGACATCGGCGCTACGGCAGTAGCTAGGAACCGCTGGATACTGCCGGGTGGCCACTCAAGGACGTTCTCCACACCCGTGTATGTGGTCTCTCGTACGGGCAGACCGTCCTCCACCCTCTTCCAACTAATGGAGGACATGGGCACGCGCCGTGCCGCCTCTTCTTTGGTCAAGCGCAGCTCGCGGCGCCGCTGGGCGACCAGATCGCCGAGCGTGTGCCGGGGGTCAGCCTTAGCCATGGACCCAGCATGACAGGAACAGCCAGTCACGTCTACGGCTAGGTATCTATAGATCCCCCTAAGACGTTACAGGCGTTTTGCCAGCACAAATGATCATCGGTGGTGAGTGCTCCACGTTGCCTAACTGTGACTACGTTCCTAGCCATGTCTACTTGCATACGTGCCTATAAGTGACTAGCTTTGACGGCATGGCTTTACCCCTGCCTAGCAACGCTGCTCCTGCGGCAGTCGAGATCAACGGATTCGCGTTACGAGAGATTCGCGTTCGCTCCGGTGTCGAGACCCTCTCGCTTGCCGAGCAGATCGGCGTCTCGCGGAGCTACATAACCCGCCTTGAGCTGGGACAACGTGAGCGCGTCTCACCGCGGATCTATCAGGCACTGCTGAGTGCGCTGTTCATCCGTGATCGGCGCACGCTCCTCGCCAACCCCCACGGCGCGGTCGCCGGCGATGAGCAGGTGCCGGCATGAGCGAACTGACCTCGCCCTGGCTGACCACCCGCCAGGTAGCCGCATACAGCCAGCACCACGAAGACACCGTGCTACTCGCGCTCCGACGTGGCGAGCTCAAGGGTGTCCAGCGCGCCGCGCACTGCACCTGGCGGATCCACCGGGAAGACGTAGACCGCTGGCTCGCAGGTGAGCGTCCATCGCGCGGCACCCGCCGACTGCGCGCCTCTTAACCCCACCCAAATGAGTGCGGGTCGCCCGCGCGCCGGTGCTAGCGGCGCGAACGGAACGACCCGCCAGAGACAGAGAGGACACAGCTCTCATGCCCGACCAAGAGACTACCGAACCGCGCGACCCCCTAGCTCACGTCAAGGTCGGGGATCCAAACCCACCGCAACCGGACGAGCCACGGTGTACCGCGTACACGCCGGATTGCGAGTGCACCCGCGATAAAGGGCACCCCGGACAGCACATCGCCGCTGGCATCGCGACTGTGCTCGCGGTGTGGCCCGACAACGAGGGTACCGGCCCCGCCGCGGCGCCTGAGCGTGTGCCCGCGGGTAGGCGCCGCCGCGGCAGGACGCCCGCCACCGCAGCCGAACAGATACAAGACGCCTGGGACGGGCTGACCCACGGCACCAAGGTCGCCCAGGTGATCGCACAGGAACGCTGGCTGGTCGTGGCCTGGCTGCTCAAGGCCGGCGCCGTGGAGTCCTGGGCGCAGGTCGGCGAAGCGGTCGGCCTCACGGAGACCCAGGCGCATGACGGGTTCTGCCAGTGGCTCGACCACCGGCGGGTCGGCGACGAATTATTCGCGGCGGATCTAGAGCGGCTGCTGAACCTGGCCGAGGAGGTGGGACTGTGAAGATCACCGTTGAGATCCCCGACGACGTCGCCGAACGGGTCAAGACCGCCCGGGCTGCGTTGCACCAGGCTGGCGCCCAGCCAAACAACGCAAAAGCCTCCATGCTCAACCGCGCCGAGAAGATTCGGGAGCTGGCCGTCGCATACGGCGAGGCCGTTCGCCACGTCCCGGCGCACAGCGTGACCTGGTACGCGCTGCTTGATGCGGAATGGG
>Ga0209160_1000279_pt1 | contig 40276 bp, 41 predicted proteins | sample GraSoiAngelo_153_FD_186167 | JGI IMG/M metagenome (GOLD analysis project Ga0209160, IMG submission 186167) | Grasslands soil microbial communities from the Angelo Coastal Reserve, California, USA - 14_1009_12_40cm (SPAdes) (version 2) | ecosystem: Environmental > Terrestrial > Soil > Grasslands ...
TTGAGGCCCTTCACATTCGCCTTGGTAATCTGAGTGAGCGGACTGAACCGCTGCAGGTCGGGAGTCCGACCCGTCATGGTCCACTCGCCCGGATTCTGGGCGACGGCGGACGCCGCGAGCACCATCACGCTCGCCGCGATGCCGGACAGCAGTTTAAATCGGTTCATAGCTGACCTCATGTTGAGTGATGAGGATGGTGAAAGTGTTTCACGCAACCTTGCCTGTCAGCGTGCGAGCACCTGCGCGCGTCACGGGGGTCCACGTTCCCAACAGGCCCGACACATACCGGACTTTCCTCCAGGCAGATTTCCACCGGGGAGTTAGGTTATATCCCCCCTTCGCCCCACTGTCAATCAGGGTCAAAAGCCCCACGTTTTCAGGGGGAATCGGGGGGCGCCCCACGCGTCACGCGCGCCCCCTGCGCGCTGAAGCCGCCGTCGTATACCACCCCCCCTGAGCCGAGCACGGCGCGGGCGCGAGCGGCGATGACCTGCGACTCCTCCGCGCTCGCCGTGATCCCGTATACCGCCGGGCCCCACGAGCTCTGCCCCACGCCCGCCGCGCCCCAGTCCCGCAGCCGCTCGACCATCTCACCCGTTTGACCGGGAGCGAACACACCCCCTTGGGCGGGGGCGAACCAGCCGCCCGTGATCCGCTGCACTTCGGCGAGCGCCACCCCGAAGGTCGGCAGGTCCGCCTCGGCGATCGCGGGCAAGAGCTGCATGAGCACGAGATGGGCGACCCGCTCGACGTCGTGCGCCGCCGGCGCGGGCAGGCGGGCGAACGCCGCCGCCTCCTCCTCACCAGTGAGGCCGGGCTTGCCGCGCGGCACGACCACGACGCAGCGCCACTCGCTGGGGAGCGGCAGGCGGGCGAGCAGCGGCGCCACGGCGCCGTCCTCTCCCTTGCGGCCACCCTCCAGCACGAAGCCGCCGTGGGCGAAGGTCCAGGTCCCGATGGCGGAGCGGCGGGCCCGCCCCACGGCGCGCGCCAGCGCGGTCACCTCGGTCGGTAGTCCCTGCAGCTCGGCGAGGGCCCGGGCCACCGCGAGGGCGAGCTGCGTGCCGGAGCCCAACCCTGCGTGCGCGGGGATGGCACGGTGGACGACTAGGTGCGCCCCTGCCCCGGCGAGGCCGTGATGCCCGGCGAAGCGGCGCGCGAACTCGAGGGCGCGGTCGGCGTCGGGGCCTTCGGCCGAAAGCGCGGGGGCGGGGGCGGGGGCGGGGCGGGCTTCGACGAGGAGCGACGGCGACGGCACCGCTGCGCCCACGCCGCCGAAGCGGCGGCCCAGGTCGCCGCGCAGGTCGAGGACGCCGAAGTGGAGGCGCGCCGGCGCCTCGACGAAGACGGGGCCCGGCGCGCTCATGACGCCGCCGGCTGGGGGCGTGGCGCCGCGCGCACGTACTCAGTGAGCAGCGCCATCGCGTCCCGCTCCCGCGGGCCGGCCGTCTTGTCCACGATGACCTGGAGCCGTGCGAACTCGTCGCGGATCTGGTCCGGCGGCAAGAGATGCGTCCGGGTGGCGAGGATCGCCGCCTCGATGACGGCGTGCTTCGCTCGGTTGAAGCCGAGGAACTCGCGCCGGAAGCCCCGGTGCACGACGGCCGTGACGACGCGCGAGCGCGGCGGCGTGGCGTCGATCGCGCGGACCTCGAGCTCGCGCCAGGAGCACGCGGCCTCGAGCACGGCCCCGCGGACCACGGACGCCGGCCCGGCCGGAAACTGCGGGCTCGAAATCGCGGCGCGCGCGAACAGCAGGACGTCGTCCGTGAGGTTCACCACCGCCGCCCTGGTGGCGCTCAGATTCCTGAACGTGGCGGTCTCGAGGAACGGCTTGATGACGATCTCGTCCTCGCCCCACTCGACGCCCATGGGAGCGAAGTTCACCGCGCCGGCGGGGTCCAGCGTCGTGAGGATCGACTCGATGATCACGCGCGGAATGCGAGCGGAGCGACGTCCGGCACGCGCACGCCGCCGTCGGCCCGCACGGGCAGCGCGCGACCGTCAGGGAGTCCTGTAGGGTGGGCTGGTGCCTCCGCACCGCGCAGGAATCGGGCGAGCAGGCGGTACCCGTGCTCGGTGAGCACCGATTCAGGGTGAAACTGCAGGCCGATCACGCGATGCCGCGCGTGCTCGACCGCCATGATCTCACCGTCCTCCGCGGTGGCGGTGACGCGGAGCTCGCCCGGCAGCGAGTCCCGGCCGATCACGAGGGAGTGGTAGCGCGCTGCGGGGAAGGGGTTGGGGAGCCCGGCGAAGATGCCCCGGCCGTCGTGCCGGATGGCGGATGTCTTGCCGTGCATCGGCCGCCCGGCCCGCACGATCGCGGCGCCGTAGGCCGCCCCGATGCACTGGTGGCCGAGGCAGACCCCGAGAATGGGAATCGTGGGCCCGAAGCGCCGCACGACCTCGATCGAGATCCCGGCCTCGGCGGGTGAGCACGGGCCCGGCGAGATGATGATGTGCGACGGCCGCAGCGCTTCGATGTCCCCGGGCGACGTGGCGTCGTGACGGCGGACGACGGGATCCTCCCCCAGCTCGCGCACGTAACGGGCCAGGTTGTAGACGAAGGAGTCGTAGTTGTCGATGAGCAGGATCATGAGGTTCCGGCGAGCGCGGCGATCACGCCGCCCGCCTTGTCGAGCGTTTCCCGGTATTCCTGCTCGGGATCGGAGTCGGCCACGATCCCGCCCCCGACCTGAAAATACACGTCGCGGCCGAGCGCGAGACAAGTGCGGATGACGATGCTCAGATCGAGGGTCCCGCTCGTGCTCCAATAGCCGATCGAGCCGCAGTACACGGCGCGCTGGGTCGGCTCGAGCTCGGCGATGATCTGCATCGCCCGCACTTTGGGCGCTCCCGTGATCGAGCCGCCGGGAAACGCCGCGCGCACGAGGTCCGCCGCGTCGTGCTCCGGGGCGAGCTCCCCCACGACCGTCGAGACGAGATGGTGCACGGTGGCGTAGTGCTCGAGCGCGAACAACTCGGGCACGCGCACGCTCCCCGGGCGGCACACGCGCGACAGGTCGTTGCGGAGGAGGTCTACGATCATGACGTTCTCGGCGCGGTCCTTCTCGCTCTCGGCGAGCGACAGCGCGAGCAGCAGGTCGTGCTCCGGGCTGATTCCTCGCGGGCGCGTGCCCTTGATCGGTCGCGCCTCGACCAGCGGGCCGTCGTGCACCCGCAGGAACCGCTCCGGGGACGCGCTCGCCACCACGAAGTCCCCGAAGTCGAGGTACGCCGCGAAGGGAGCGGGGTTCACTCGCCGCAGCCGCGCGTACAGCTCGAGCGGCGGCTCGGAGAGCGGCGCCTGGAGCCGTTGCGACAGGTTCGCCTGGAAGATGTCGCCGGCGTAGATGTACTCGATGGTGCGGGCGACTGCGTCGAGGTACGCCGCGCGGGTGAAGTTGGAGCGCACGCCGGGGAGGTCGGGAACGGCATACGAAGGGGCGGATAGGCGGTCAGGCGCATAGGCAGTGAGACGGGCTGCGTCGCGCTCTCTCACCGCCAGTCTTTCCTTCGCGAACGCCAGTCGGCGCGCCGCCCGCTCCGTACGAGCCGTCCCCTGCTCGGGAATCCCCGTCGAGATCACCCACGCCCGCTGCGCTTGGTGGTCCCACGCGATCACCCAGTCGTAGAGACCGAGGACGACGTCGGGGATGGCGAGGTCGTCGTAGCGAGGGCGCGGGATGCGCTCGAGCATCGCGCCCCAATCGTAGCCGAGGTAGCCGGCCGCCCCGCCCTGGAACGGCGGCACCTCGGCGACGGGCTCGGCGTGGTGGGGCGCGAGCAGCGTCCGCATGTGCGTCAACGGATCCCCTGCAACGCGGATCCACGCTCCGGCCGGGGAGCGCTGCTGGGTCAGGACGTTCTTGCTGCGCACTACGGTCGCCGGGTCCGCGGCGAGGAAGGAGTAACGCCCGAGGTGCTCGGGGTCGGTCGCGCTGTCCAGGAACAGGAAGAACGGCAGGTCCGCGAAGCGCCGGCAGGCGGCCAGCGGGTCGGGGAGCGGGGCCAGCTCCTCGACCAACGGGAGCGCCCCGCTCACCGCCGAGCCCGGCGGCGGCGGGAGCGCTGGGTGAGCCGGACGTGCTTGGAGGGCTCTTCCGGGGGCGTGAGGTACCCCCACTGGAGCTGGCCTTCCTGACGGTAGGTCTTGCCGAGCGTGATCGCGATCTTCGCCTTCATCAGCTCGCGCCCGAGGTAGAACGCATGGGTCGCCTCGTCCACGCCCAGCTGTGCGAACAGCTCGTTGATATCCGTGCCGCGGACGAAGAGCTCGTTGTTGAACACCGTAATCGTCTGGCCGTCCGCGAAGACCCGGAAGTTGGGATCGGTCAGGGCCCGATGCAGCGCGCGCAGCTCCTCTTCGCCGTAGGCGAGGACCTTCGGATCCTTCAGCGTCACGAGCCGGTCGTCCACGCCCTTGGGCAACGCCTGGCGGGCGATGGCGTGGTGCATCAACCGCCGGGCGATGTCGATTTCCCGCACGGCGCCGTGCGCCCAGGGGATCACCTCGGTCGTGAGCACCGCCCGCACGCCGACCTCCTCGCAGATGGCCACGAGCAGCGCGTTCACACCGGTCGTGTCGGCGGCCGTGAGCTCCGTGATGTTGCCGATGCCCATGAACAGCGGGGTGGCGGGGTAGCGGCGGTGTGTCTCCGCGAAGCGCTCGAGCGAGGCCATGAAGCCGAAGCCGATCGGCTCGATGATCGGGTCGATGAGATAGGGCACGCCCCACCGCTCCAGGGCGGTGACCGTCGGCTCGAGGGTCTCGAGCCCCGTCCCGAAGTCGGGGATCGCCACGACGCGAGCCTTCGTGCCCGCGAGCTCGCGGGCCGCGTCGAGGTTCGAGCCGTTCACGCTGAGGACGAGCTCGGCGCCGGCTGCCACGGCGGCGCGGATCTCTCCGGGGTCGAATGAGTCGATACTCACCCGCATCCCGGCGGCCACGAGCTCGCCCACCACGTCGCCGAGGTCGGGATACGCGAGCCCCGGGGTGCAGCCGATGTCGATGACGTCCGCCCCGCTGGCGCGGTAGTACTGGGCCTCCCGCCGCACGGCCTCGCGTGGCAGCCGGGGGGCGTTGTTCACCTCGGCGACGATCTCGATATCGTAGGCTCCGGATGCGGGCGGCGTCGCTTGGTGGCCGAAGTAGTCCGGAATCTCGCGCAGATCGGTCGGCCCCTTCTCAACGCGGGTGCGCGCTTTCGCGGCGATGGCTGCGGGGTCGCCCTCGCACAGGCCGGGGATCAGGACGAGGTCGGTGTCGGGCGGGACCTCGAGGAAGCGGGCGATCCACGGCGTCGTCATGAGCGCCGCAACCGTGATGCGCATGACGGCGACGTCGTAGGCGAACGGCGGCGCCATCTCGCCGAGGGTGTGGCGAAGGGCCGGCTCGGCGAGCTTCCCCGTGACGAACAGCACGCGTCGCGGGTTGCCCGCCGGGGGTCGCCCGCCGCTCACCGCGGATCGCCGGAGCGCACGAACTTGTTGGGCGTCCCTTCGAGCGCGCCGCCCGCCGCCGGCCGCCACAGCACGACCTCCTCGATCTTGCGGGCCAACTCGAAGTCCTTGTCGGTGACGCCCCCCGCGGCGTGGTTTTTCAGCTTCACGATCACGCGTCCCCACGTGACCGCGAGGTCGGGATGATGGTACGCCGCCTCGGCGAAGTACCCGATGGCGGTGACCAGCATCAGCGTGGTCGGCCAGCCATCGGTCTTGTAGTTGCGGCGGATCCAGCCGTCCTCGTACCACCATCCGGGGAACGCTTTGAGCTTCTCTTGGATCTGTTCCTCGGTGTAGGTCGGATCCTTCTTGTTCATGGCATTTTCTCCTTCCCTGCGCTACATGATGGCGCCGCCGTTGACCAGGAGCATCTGTCCGGTGACGTAGCCGGCGGCGTCCGAGGCGAGGTAGACCGCGGCGTGCGCGACGTCCTGGGGCGTCGCCCACCGCTTGAGGGGGATGGACTCGGTGATGCGGCGCTTCACGGCGTCGTCGAGCTCACGGCCGTATGCGGTTTCGACCCACCCCGGCCCGAGCACGTTCACGCGAATGTGGGGCGCCGCCGACTGCGCCAGCGCCTGGCTGAAGCTGTACACGCCGCCCTTCACCGCGCAGAACACCTGGCTGTACTCGCCCCGCATCGCGCCGGTGAGCGCGTGGTCCCACGACATGTTGAGGATGACACCGCCCCCAGCCTGCTCGCGCATCAGCGCCACGGCGGCCCACGACGCGAGCACCGTGCCGCGCAGGTCCACGGCAAGGAGGCGGTCGAGCTTCTCGGTCCAGGTGAGCCGAGCCCCCTCGCCCGTCAGGATGTCGGCCCCGGCGTTGTTGATCCAGACGTCGACGCGCCCGAATGTCCGCCGCACCCCGGCGGCCAGCGCATCGAGGTCCTCCTGCCGGGAAACATCGGCGCGCACCACTTCGACCCGGCGCCCCGCGGCGCGCACGGTTCCCGCCGCCTCATCCGCCCCGACGCGGTTCTCGCGGAACGTGAGCGCCAGATCGGCGCCGGCCTCCGCGCACGCCAGCGCGATGGCGCGGCCGATGCCGCTCGAGGCCCCCGTGACGAGCACGACCTTGCCCGCGAGCGTCGGTGCCTCCCCTAGCCGTTGTTGCCGCCGCTGGGCCGTCGTCACCGCGCCCTCCGCCAGTCGCTTTGACATCTCGATCGTGGAAGCCTAACCTATCGGCGGTCGCGGGGAGGAGCAACGCGTCAATGCAGCTGCTCGTGAGCGTCGCCGACGCGCGGGAAGCGCGTGCCGCGCGGCTGGGCGGCGCCGATGTGATCGACGCCAAGAATCCCCACCGCGGGGCGCTTGGCGCCGTGTCCGGGGCGACCCTGCGCGCCATCCGCGCGGCAGCGGGCCGCCCGTTCAGCGCTGCGCTCGGGGACGCGGGCGGCACGGCTATGCTCGCGCGACGCACCCGCATCGCGGTGCAGCTCGGCGCCGCTTACGTCAAGGTCGGCTTCCGCGACGTCCTGACGACCGCGGGCGTGCGTGCCCGGGTGGTCGCCGCGCTTGGGGCGACGGCCGCGCGTCCGGGCACGCACGTGGTGCTGGTGGCGTACGCCGACTGGAGCCGGGCCGGAAGCGCCGCGCCACCGGTCGTACTCGAGGTGGCAGCCGCGACCGGGGCAGCCGGTGTCCTGCTCGACACCGCCTACAAGGACGCGGCGCTGTTCGCGCTCTGGTCCCCAGAGATGGTGGGCGCCTGGGTGGCCGCCCTGCAGCGGGCGAGGCTGTTCGCGGCGCTGGCGGGTAGCCTCACGGCCCGCGACGTGCCGCTCGCGCGGGCGCTGGGCGCCGACCTCGTCGGAGTGCGGGGCGCGGCGTGCGTCGGCGGACGTCTGGGCCGGGTGACGCGCGCGCGCGTCGCCGCCCTCTCAGCCCTGGCGCGCGGGAGCGCGCCCCTCCGGGCCGCCCTCGCGTAGCGCCAGCTCGAGCTGGCCCAGGTCGTCGTCGGTGAGGATGAGGTGTTCGACCCCCGCCGGCAGCGCGCGCACGAAGTGGGCGTCCACCAGTTGGCTCGCGGGCTGGCGGCTCGCCGGCTTGACCAGCACTAGGCGTCGGGCGCCGAGCGCGCCCGTGAGCCACGCGGCGATGCTGTCGCTCGTCACCTCCCACGAGTGGGGCAGCGGGTCGGCGGTCTTGAGCCAGCGAAACGGCGCGAGCACGGGGATGCGTCCGGCAGTGAGGGCGGCCGCGATCTCCGTCTCCCCTTCCACCAGCGCCGCGCCGGAGATCCGCGCCGCGAGCGCGTGAGCGTACTGGTCCATCCCGAGAATCGCCATCCAGTGGGCGGCTTCCTCGCCGATCTTGAAGCGGGTGAACATCTGCCGCACGGCATCGGCGAATGGCCCGCCCCCGGGCACGATGACGAGTCGGCGGCCCCTGGCCGACTCCCCCATCGCGGCCGTGACCCGGTCGAACACGCCGGTGCGGCTGAGCATGCCGCCGCCGATCTTCACGACCGTATGCACCCCTCCCAGCTGCTTCCGCGGCGTCACGGATGCACCGCGTGGGGTGCGAGCTTGGCGTCGAGCAGGAGCGCCACGGCGGCCGCGGGCGCATGCCGGGCCGCGGGGCCGAGGCGCTCCGCGAGATGCGTGACGCGCAGCCCGGCGTGCCGCGCCGCCGCCGCCGCGATGAAGTCTCCGAGTCCCGTCACCACGGCGCACGCGACGCCCGGGTGGCGGCGGGCCACGCGTTCGACCGCCGCGCTCACCCGAGCGACCTGCGCGTCGGCGAGCGAGCGCGCGATCGCCTCGATCGCGGCCTCGTCGAGCAGCTCCCGGTCGGCGCAAATAACGCGGGCGAGCCGCTCGCCCGCGAACTCCCGCGTCGCGGGGCGCCCGTCGGGGGTCGGCACCGTGTAGTCCTCGGGTGCGAGACTTCCCAGCCAGAGGTGGACGTCACCCGCGAGCGCGAACCCTTCGGCGGATACGCCGACCGGCGCGCCGTGCAGCGCGACTTCATGGGCGATCGCCTCCGCGGGCGTGCGGAGCGCGCCCGTGTACACGAGCTCGCCCTCGCGCAGGCGCTCGTGGTCGGTGCGGCCGCGCGCGGCCACACGGCCGGCTGCGATCGGGATGATGTCTGTGGTCGTGGTCCCGGTATCGATCACGATGGCCTCTGGGAAGGACCGGGCCACGAGCTGCGCGGTCGCCGCCCAGTTCGCCGCCGCGACGGCGAGCGGCTCGATCCGCGCGGCGGCGACGCTCAGGAACCGTCCATCCGCGGCGTACACCCGCACGTCCGCCTCCGGGAACGCGGCCGTCACGGCGTCGAGCACGAAGCGCACCCCCTCCCGCTTGGTCCGAAAGAACTGCGACAGCTCGGCCGTCATCGTGACCGCGTGGGCCGCGCCGGCCGCCCGTTGCTCGGCCGCGAGCCGGGCGAGCAGGGAGCCGAGCGCCGTGGGGTCGCGCTGGATCTCGTAGGGCTGGGCCCGCGCGGCGGCGACCGTTCCCCGTACGACGCGGGCTACCTTCGTATTCACGCCGCCCACGTCCCAGCCTAACACCGCCGTCATACTCCGAACGCGGGGCTCACGTCACGGACTCGCGGTAGCTCGCCGACTGCCCGAAGGTCTCCTCGACCTCGACCTCGACGGCCCGAACGTGCACCGCGCCCGAGCCGGCGAGCTCCCTGCACACCCGTCCCGCGAGGTACTGCGCGAGCATCTCCACCGTCGTGTTCGGGACGGGGAGCAGGGCGCAGTCCATCTTCGGAAAGACGTATTTGGGCTTGCCCGCGACGGCGACGGTCAGCGAGTCGCCCTGCTCCCGCACGGCGATCTTGGGATTCTGCGTCGGCAGCAGCACCTTGTGATCGATCTCGTCCGTGAGCCGCTTCATCAGGCTCTTCAGCTCCGAGAAGTCGAACACGTAATGAGCCTCGGGGTCGAGGCCACCTTCGACCACGACGCGGGTGCGGTAGTTGTGGCCGTGCAGCGTCTCGCAGCGGTGGCCCGGGAACGTGATGAAGTGCGCGGAGGCGAAGACGAGGTTGTCCTTCGTCACCGCGACCTTGAACTCGCTACGCGCCGGCATCGCCGCCTCCTCCCGCACTCCAGCCGCCCTCCACCAGCGCGACGAAGATCGCGGCGGTGGTGAGGTCCGCCGCGGCGCCTGGATTCTTCGTGTTGCGCGCGTCGCGGAGCTCGGCGTCGAAGGCCGCGAGCGCCGCGCGCCCCGCGGCGCTGCGCACACCGCCGGCCCGTGCCACCGCCTGCGCCCGCCGCGTGACCGCGGCCGCCGCGTCCGGGCCGAGCTTGCGCGCGATGTGGGTGTCGGGGGCGGCGGCGAGGAGCGTGAGGAACGTCTCCACGACCGCGTCGCTCCAGGGCAGGCCGTCCGCGAGCGCCCGCCGAAGCGCCGGCGCTCCGACCTCGAAGGTGAGGTGGAAGTCCGTGGCGTACTCGCGCGCGATCGCGTCGCGAGGGGCGGCGAGGGCCATGGCGGCGCGCAGCGTCACGGTGGGCGGGCGCGCGACGTCCTGGTCGGGCGCGCGGCCGAGCCCGCCCGGCGCGGCGAGCCGGATCGCGGCGTAGGCGTCCGCCGCGTCGGCGACCGTGGTCGCGGCCAGCACGGCTGCGAGTGATTCGCGCAGCGACCGACGCCCCCGCTCGAGCGCGGCGCGGGCCAAGGGCGAGAGCAGCAGCACGATCCCCAGGTTGGAGTTGCGCCGCACCCACCGCGCCGTCGCTTCGATCGCGTCGCGGATCGTGCGACCCAGCGGGTGCTCGCCCACGCGGGCGAAGGCGGGCCCGATGGCGGCGGCACTCGCGAGGAAGTCTTGGTAGGAGGTGTCGTGGAAGGCCGCGCCGGGCTGGACGTTCCCGGGCTTCGGGGCGCTCGCCTCGAGCAGGCACGCGAGCTGAGCCGCCACGGCCACCTCGGCTGCCGCAGCGCCCGCCGTCGCCTCCCCGCTCACCGCGCCGCCGCGCGGGCGAGGCAGTGGTCGACGATCGCCGCGGCGACGTCGCTTGAGGTCGCTTGCTGCAGGCCGCGCCATCCCGGAATCCCGTTCACCTCGACGACGTAAACCGTGCCGTCCGGCGCGGGCAGGAGATCGACGCCGGCGTAGTCCGCACCGACCGCCCGAGCCGCACGCAGGGCCAGCTCGGCCCATGGGCCGGAGGGCGTGATCGCCCGCGCCTCCCCGCCGCGCGCGATGTTGGTGCGCCAGCCCGCGGCGCGGCGCTCGATGGCGCCGACCACGCGGTCGCCCACCACGAAGGCGCGCACGTCGCACCCCTCGTGATCGATCGCGCGCTGAAGGTAATATACGCCCCGGATCGTCTCCAGCGTGCGGAACACGCGGAACGCCATCTCCTCGGTCGTCACCCGCACCATGCCGAGGCCCATCGAGCCGAACAGCGGCTTCACGATCACGTCGCCGAGCGCGCGGAACGCCGCCAGCGCTTCGTCCGGGTCGTCGCACACCACGGTCTCCGGCACCGGGAGCCCCGCGCGCTCGAGCAGCGCGCTGGTCCACAGCTTGTCCACCGTCCGCTCGATCGCGCGCGGCGAGTTGATCACTGGGATGCCACGCTCCTCGAGCGCGTGCAGCGCGTCCACCCGGAAGATGACCTGCTCGAGCGAGCCCGCAGGGATGATGCGCGCCAGTACGGCGGCGCAGGCGCCGAGGTCTTCCCCGGCGGCCGAGAGGGCGGGACCCGCTCCGCCCAGGCGCGCGACCAGCGCCTCGTAGGGCAGCACCCGCCCCTCGTGGCCCCGCTCGGCGAGGGCGCGACAGAGCTCCTCCGTGTGCCACCCCTGCCGCGCCGCCAGGATCGCGATGCGCACAGCCGTCAGTTGGTCTTGACGCCCGTCAGCACCGTGAAGCCGCCCGTGGCGAACGTCGGGAGGTCCCCCGACACGGCCTTGAATCCCGGCGTGGCCAGGCCCTTCTCCATGGCCTCCTTCGTGTCCCACCGGAGATCGGCTTCGCGGTAGATCGCCGCCGGCTTGCCGTCGGTGCCGGGGGCGAACTTGACCAGCTCGGCGCGGGTGACCCCGATCTCCTGGGCGTGGGCCGCGAACAGCGGCACGTGCTTCTCGGCGTAATACTTCTCGAACGCGGCCGTGTCCTTCGGCTGGTTGTACAGCACGATCACGGCCCACTGTACGCCGGGGGCGGCGGGCTGGGGCCGGGCGCACGCGGCCAGGAGGGCGAGCGCGCCGAGGGCGGCGGGGGCGGCGACGCTGAGCAATGCACGGTGCATGAGAATCGCTCCTTGAGTGAGGAGAGGGTGCCTGAGGGCGCGCGTCTCAGCTCTCGACGAGCGACGCGCGCAACACGTCGGAGTTCGCGCGACCGGCGTGATACGTCTTGCCGCTCCCCGCGCTCGTGAGCCACACCTCGGCGGGACTGAAGAGCAGCGGATCGATCTTGTAGAAATCACCGTCGTACCGTTTGAAGATGTCGTAGAACGGCGTGCCATAGTCTTTCGAGGCGGACGCGGGGATCCTGGGCACGAGCTCGGCGAGCTCGCTGTCGTCGGCGGTGACGGTGTAGCGCGCCGCGCCGCCGTACAGGATGCAGTCGTTGGTGCGCCCGATCGCCCGCAGGTCGTTCTTGGCGACGGGCGGGAGCGGCGCCGTGCCGATGCCGCTTACGATCTTCCGGAGATCGAAGCCCAGCGTGTCCATCTTGTGCAGCCCCGTCTCGAGGATCCGCGCCGCGATTTGCACGCCGCCCGCGAGGCTCGCCGTGGGGGCGACGACGAACGTGAGCTGCGACGGCTCGAGGCCCGCCTTCTGGCCGACCCACGCCGCCACCGCCTCCGTGGGCGGCGTCCTGGTCTCGAGCACGAGCACGCCGCGGCGTGCGCGCTCGCGGTAGCCGAGCTTCTGGAACAGCTCCTTCTCGACCCGTGCGTGGGCGCGCAGCGGGCCCGAGCCCATCGCGAAGTACTTCTCCACCTGGATCGCCCACCCGGCGTACTGCGCGGCCATGCAGCTCACCGCGGGATGGTCGGTCCACACGCGCACGCCCGGCCAGGCCTCGTCCGCGATCGGCACCGGGACGTACTCCACGTCGCCGAGCCCGCCCATGCAGATCCGGGCCAGCGCGAGGCCGGCGCCGTAGCCGCCCGGCTGATCGATACCTGCGTCGATCACGCGCGCCCCGTTTGCAAGCATGCGCGCGGCGACCCGCAACGCGGCGGCGTTCGCCACCATCTGGTCGGCGATCTGCCAGGCCCGCTCGTTCAAGCCGTGTCCGTCGCCGCTCACTCCCCCGCCCATTGCAGCATCTCTCCCTTCCCGAGCTCGGCCAGGTCGCCGGAATAGCGGTCGTAGCGCCCCGTGATCCAGCGGTCCGCGACGTCGAGCCCCCGTCGCTCCCGCAAGTACAAGAGCAGCAGCCGCACGTGCGGCGGCCGGTAGGTGCAGGCGTAGCGGAACGTGGCCGGGCGGGCGACCGGGCCACACGCGACGATCGAGCCGCGCTTCGTCCAGCGGCCGGCGTCGGGCCCCGTCTGTCCGAACACCACCGCCGTTCCCGCGATCATGCCGCGGCCCGTCCCCCGTCCCGCGTTTCCTGTCACCACAACGAGCCCGCGACGCATCCCGGCCCCTGCGTCTTCGCCCGCGTTCCCGCGAATCACGATCTCGCCCCCCACCATGCCACGTGCGGCCCCGGGGCGCGCGCCGCCCGTGTTGTCGCCGACGTCGCCGCGGACCTCGATCGCGCCGCCCGTCATGGCGACGCCCACGTCGCGGCCCGCGTGGCCCTCGACCACGAGCTCCCCGCCCATCATCCCCGCCCCCATGCCCTCGGCGAGCCGCAGGTCCCCTTCCAGGCGCACCCGGGCGGCGCGCTCTCCCTTGACGGTGAAGAAGTCGCCCAGCGCCGCGGCGCGCCCGGCGTGCCGGACGGGGAGCGCCGCGATCTCGCGTTGGGGAAGCTGGGCGAGGCGGTCGGGCGTCACCCCCGCGAGCTCGAGCGCCCCGACCGGCGCGGTACGCAGCGACAGCACGACCACGTCGCTCATAAGTCGCGGCTGAAGCCGCGGCTCGGCCCTGCCGCTGAAGCGGCGTCATGCCCGTTTACGGGCAGGCGCCGAGTCGCGAGTTCACTCGCGCATCTCATGCCGTGACCCCACTCATGATCTTCCGCAGTGGGAAGTGGTGCGGCCCGAGCTTGCCGCCGTAGTTGCCCGCAGAAATCGACCGGACGCCGCCCAGGCAGGCCGCGCGAATGCCGACCCGCATCGCCGCCTCGATGGACGGCGCGTCCGTTCCGTCGAGCACGATCTCGAGCACGCTGTTCACGCCCTCGGGCAGCGCCGACGGCGCGATCGCGCGCAGCGTCGGGCTGAAGGCCTCGTTCGTCGTCGCGAGCATGTTCTTGTAGCGCTTGGAGCCTACCTTGCTCCCGCTCCGCACCACGCCGCCCGGGAACGGGAGGATGACTCCCGGCAAGTTGGTCATCGCGAGGACGGCCGCCTCGGCCGCGGCGAGGGCGGCGTCCGGGTGCTCGGCGAGGATCAGGAAGTTGCCGCCGCCCACGCCCTTCTGCATCCCGAAGGTCTCCTCGATTAGGAACTCCCCCTCCATGACCGGCACCCGCCAGTAGCGCCGCCCGCCGATCACCTTGCTCCCCTGGAAGCCGTCGCCGAACACCCGCAGAGCCTTGCCGACGGCGAGCCGGTCGGGCGCGGCCGGGAGGCCGTCGAAGCAGGCCGTCGTGGGGCAGGTGAGGACGGTCTGCCCCAGGCGGACGATCAGCTGCTGAGGGAGGCTCTCCTTGTCCATCGTGAGGAACAGCACGCTCACCCCGGGGCGCCCGTCGGGCGTCTCGGATGCCGTGAGCTCGCGCTCGATCCCCGCTTCGCACTTGCAGCCGATGACGGAAGTGGCGAACCCCGTCAGCTTGAGCGCCGCCTCCCGGGCCCACCGCGCGGTCTTCCCCGTGATGACGATCCGGGCGACGCGCATCGTGAACGCCTCGGCGAAGGTGTCCTCGATCGTGACCCCGTTGATGATCATTCCCCGAGCTCCGCGGCCGGATAGTTCTCGAACGACACGCAGGCGTAGCCGTCGAACCAGCGCTTCAGGTCACGCGTCACCGCCCGGTCGTACCCGGGCTGCACCCGGAGCCGCCGCCCCGTCGGCGCGCGTCGCAGCTGCCCCTCCTCTACCACCAGGACGCCACCCTTGATCACATGGCGCGGCGTGGAGAACATCTTCGCGCGGTCGGCGTCGTTCGCGTAGATCGTCACGTCCGCGTCGGCGCCCACCCCCAGGTGGCCCTTGTGCTTCAACCCGAGCAGCCGGGCGGGCGCCGCCCGCGTGACGGTCGCGATCTCGGAGAGCGTATATTCACGCGCCAGCCCGTCGGCGAGCGCGCTTCCCGCGACGAGCTTTTGGTTCACCCGCTTCAGGCACTCGTCCCGATGGCTCCGGTCCATCAAGAGGCGGATCAGCTCCGGGTAGGAGAGAAATGATCCGCCGTTGGGGTGGTCGGTCGAGAGCACGACCCGCCAGGGATCCTTCGCGAGCAGGAACAGCTCGAGCCCGACGGCCCATTGCAGCGACGCCACCGCGGCCTGCTCCTTGTACGAGTAGGGGACGATGCCGCACCCGGTTTCGAGCTCGACGTCCACGTTGACCCACCGTCTCCCCGAGCTGGCGTGCAACAGGTATTCGACCGGCGCGTCGGCCGTGAGCGTCGTCGCCGGGCCGAACATCACCTGGCCCACGTCCACGCTCACCTCCGGGTGAGCGTTGACGTGCTCGATGACCTCCTTGGCGGCCGACTTCCAGCTCTTGCCGCGCTCGCCGCCGTAGCTGTGGAACTGGAGGTGGGTGAAGTGGGCGCGCCGCCCCGCGAGCGCGCGCATCGTCTCGAGCGTCGTCGTGGCGTTGCCCGCCTGGCCCAGGTTGTTGCAGTGGATGTGCACCGGGTGCGGCAGCTCGAGCGCGTTCGCCGCGTCGGCCAGCGTCTCGAGGATGCGGCGCGGCGTGACGGCCCCCGAGCCGACCGCGTCGTCCAGCCCCGTGACGTTGCGGCCGCCTGCCTTCCAGCGCTCCACCCCGCCCGGGTTGACGATCTTGATCGCGTATCCGCCCGCGGCGGAGAGCACCCACGCCGCGTAGTCCCGGGCGCGGGCGGCCTCGCCTGCCGCGATCTGGCGCAACAGGTAGTCGTCGTTGCCGAGCAGCGTGAACAGGCCGGCATCGATGATCGGCGTGTCGTCGAGCTCGGCGTGCGCCTGGCGCGCGGCGAGCGGGGCGACTGCGGCTTCCATCGCGGTCGTGTAGCCGAGCGCCGCGTAGCGGTATCCCGTCGTGAACGTCGTCGGGATCGTGCCGCCGGTGCCCGAGCGGGGTATCGCGTCGGGATCCGCGAGCGGAGGCGCGGGCGCCGGGTCTGCCGCGTGCTCCTCCGGGAGCAGGCGTCGGCCCTGGTTGACGCTCGACCCTGCGATGTGCGAATGGATGTCCACGCCACCCGCCATGACCACCATGCCGCGGGCGTCGAGCTTGGGCGCATCGCGCGGCAGCTCGGCCACGATGCGACCGTCCTCGATGCACACGTCGCGGATCCCGCCGTCCGCCCCCCCGTCGTTCGCCGGGTCGTACACCACGCCGCCCGCGATTCGGAGCCGCGTCTTGCTCATGACCGTCCCTTCATGAGACGCGCCGCGAGTGCCCGCACGACGTCCGCCGCGACGGCGGGGCCTGAGAGCGCCGGCCGGAGCGGCAGCGCGAGGTCGTCCATGCGGAACGCGGTGCCACCCTCGTGGATCCCCGCGACCCCGGTATCGATCGCCACCGTGGGTCGGAACGGGGCGGCGCTCGCGCGCGGGCCGATCGCGATCGTCGTGACCTGTCCCAGCGCCGCCGCGACGGCTTGGGGGACGCCTGCGGGCGAGCCGACCAGGAGGGCGACGTCGATCTCCCTCCGCGCGAGCAGAACGGCGGCGCCGGCGTGGGGGCGGTAGCGCGGGTAGCCGCCCGCGAAGTCCACGGCGAACGGGAATCCCGTTTGCCAGGTCGCGACGGCATCCGCGCCGGACCGGTTCCCGCCCGCGCGCAGCGACGACAGCGCGCACCGCGCCGGCCCGTTCAGCGCCTGCGCGAGTGCGATCAGCGCCTCGGTCCGGTCGGCATGGAGAGGGGAGCCGTGCGGCGACGGCTCGGCGTCGTGCACCAGAGCGACGTAGCGCGCGTGCAGCATCCGTGTGGCGAGCCCGGTGGCCACTCGGGCGACCGCGTCCTCCCCGATTGCGCGTCCCAAAACCACGGCCCGCATCAGCGCCAGCGCGTCGACCTCGTGCTCGGGCGCGATCGCCACCCGCTCGTCGGCATCAGCGGCGCCGCGGGAGGGCCCGACGTCCACCGCGACGACGCGGCGGCTCTTGCGTCCGTCCGGCGCCTGGAGCCCCGCGGGGTCGACCGCATAGCGACTGGCATAGCGGGGGTAGCGGTCCGCTGGGTCGACTCCCCAAAACACCACGAGGTCCGCCCGCTGGCGGATCTCGCCCAGCGTCGCTCCGGCGCGCCCCCGCCGCTGGGAGGCGAGGATGCCGGCCGCGATCTCCCCCGTGGGGCTGTCGAGCAGCGCGCCCAGCCGATCGGCGATCGCGACGGCGGCGCGCTGCGTCTCGCAAGAGATGTCCGGCGCGAGGTAGACGAGGGGGCGCTCCGCGCGGGCGAGGAGCTTCGCTGCGTCGCCGAGCGCGACATCTGGCGCGACCGGCTTCCCGCCCGCGCGGGTCTCCCGCGGCACGCTCCCGTCGGCGAACCAGGCGCGCCCGAGCGCGCAGCTGTTCCGCGCTTCGACGATGCGGTCGCCATCTACGACGACCGTGATGTCATCGCAGGCGCAGCCGCAGCCCAGGCAAGTCGCGTGCTCGACGACCCGCTTGGTCACGCGATCCGCGCCTCGCTGCGCTCGATGTCCCGGTACAGGGCGGCCGCCCGGCGCACGAGTGCCGCGTCGCATGCGGCCGCGTCCGCCCCTCGTGCGAACACCGTGCATACGGGATCGCGGGGCGCGAAGCGCGTCCCAGGCGGCGACACGTCGCGCACGTCCGGGTCCGCGAGCCAGGCGCGCGCTTCGCCCATGGCCGAGGGGCGGCGCGCGTACAAGATCGCCTTGCCGACCGCTCCCGGCGCTCCGCGCCGCGCGCTCGCGAGATCGAACGCGGGCAGCGTGCCCGCGCAGGCGCGCGCGTGGATCTCGAAGATGGACAGCCCGTACGCGCGCTCCACCAGCTCCATGGAGGCGGTATAGCGGGGATTCACCTCGATGGCGAACGGCACGCCGCGCCGCGCCACGAAGTCCACGCCGTTCACCCCCACGAGGCCCCAGGCGGCCGTGACGGCCTGCGCCAGCCGCGCCGCCCGCTCGAGCAAGCGCGCGTCGTCCGGGAACTGGGGGTCGCCGGCGGCGCCGAGCATGCTGCCGCAGTAGCGGAACCCGTCGGCGCCGAAGCGGCGCTCGCCGGCGAGAATGCGCGACAGGCCCAGTGGCACGGCGCGCCGGCCGTCCGCGGCGAACACGATCGACCCCGTGACGCCCGCGATGCGCTGTTGCAGGTAGCAGTCGCGCGGCAGCCGGGCGCCGCGGCGCCACGGAACGACCCCGGCGCCGCCACCCGAGCGGAGCGGCTTCACGAGCCACGCCGCGCCCGCCGGCGGGGGCGCGAAGCGGAGTCGCGGCACCGGCAGCCCCGCCGTCGCCGCGACCCGCGCGAGCCGCCGGGGATCGCGCGCCCGCGCCAGCGCCGCCGGGCCGTTGCCCCAGAGGGGGCGCGGTCCGGCCAGGGCGCGCACGGCGCGGGGGTGATTCTCGAAGCTCGCCTCGTACACCACCGCGTCGCACTCGAGCGCGCGCGCGGCGGCGACAGCGGCGCGCGTGCTGAACCGCCCCCGCCCTCGCACCCGGGCGATGCGTACCACGGCCGCGCGGGCGACGAGATCCAGGTCGCCGTAGCCGTCCACGGCGACGACCTCGTACCCGGCGCGCGCCGCCGACTCGGCGAAGCCGCGAGTCGAGACGCCGGCGATGAGCACGCGCGGCATCAGCCCAGCCCCAGCCGCCGGCGGGCCGCCTCGCGGGGCACGACGTAGAGATGATCGAGCGCCGTGCCGCGGGCCGCGCGGATCGCCATCGCCTCGACGAGCGCGCGGTGCCGGCCCCCCGCGAGCCCGTCCGCGACGAGTGCCGCCCCCTGGGCGCCTTGTTTCGCCACGCTGGCGAAGCCGTCGAGCGAGTGCGTCGGCGCGACCACACCGAGCCGCTGGCGGATCGCCTGCTGCACCGCCTCGACCTGGGCGAGTCGTCCCGAGAGTACGAACTCCCGGGGCGAGGGGACGGAGAGCGCGATCGCGGTTGCGAACTTGACGGCGCTCTCGATGAAGGCGTCCCAGGCGACCCGCTCCCGCGGCGCGGCGGGCCGGGCGAAGCGCTCGGGTGCGACGACCGCGGCGGTGTCCCAGCCGGCGACGCTCGCGGCGCCGCCCGTGAACAGCATCGCCTTGGACACGACGCCCGCGAGGTAGGCCACTTCGCCGTCCAGCGCGCCCGCCGCGCGGAACCCGAGCGGCCCGGCCGACCCGCCCGCCCCGTCCACGATCTTGCCGCCTGCCACCGCGATCACCGCGGTGAACGCCCCGCCCAGCTCGAGCAGCACGAGCGACACCTGGTCGGGCGGGCGGGTGGTGCGCTCGGCCTGCTCGGCGATGGCGAGCGCCGCGACACACACCTTGTCGGCCGTTCCCATGTCCACGCGGTTGACCTTGCGGTGCTCCGGAACGCTCGTGAGGTGGATGACGCCGGGCGTGAGCACCACGGGCAGGCCGGACCTGGCGAGCGCCCGCGCGAGCGCACGCAGGCCGCCGATCCCGCCCGCTTCCCCTTCGGCCGCGAGGAAGGCGAGGCGCAGGTCCTCCTCGGTCGCCTCCCGGGCGCGCACGAGCGGGAGCCCGTAGCCGGAGGGGCCGGCGATCAGGTCGAGGGGGCCCGCGTCCGTGAGGAGGGCGACGAACGCGCCGGGGTCGGCGAGCGCTGCGGCGGTGGGGAACGAGCGGTCCAGGAACACGGTCCCGTCCTCCAGCCCGCAGAGATCGATGCTCACCGTCCCCGGATCGATCCCGATGACGCGGGGCATCGTCGCTCAGGGCTGCTTCGCGACCAGCTCTCGCGCTACCTCCGCGATCGCCTCCGCGTCGAGGACCAGATCGTTGCGCGTGAACAGACGCGCGATACACGCCTTGTGGAGCTTGGTCTTGAAGTTCCCGACGCCGAATGCCCCGAACACCGCGACGCCGTCCTTCATGATGCCCGCGTCGTTGACGTCCACGCCTTCGATCCCCAGGGGTGGGACCGCGTTCAAGTCCACCGCGATCTTGAGGGTCTTCACCCCCGTCCACGCGGCCCGCGGGGCCATCTGGATGCCGGCCGCGCCCGCGTTGAGCAGCACGGCGGCGCCGTCCAGGGCACGGGGCAGCTGCGACGGGTCCGCCAGGGTCGCGCTCTCCACCTGGACGTTGAAGCGCGCGTTGATGAATTGGCGCGCCTTGTCTCCCTGCTCGGGCTTGCGGGACGTGATCGTCACGCGGGCGCCATCCTTGGCGAGGAGGCCGGCGGCGCGCTGGCCGACCGGGCCGGTACCGGCGAGGACCACGACCTTCTTGTCCGTCGGGCTGCCGAGTGCCTGCTCGATCTTGACGACGGCGGCCACCGCGGTCGTGTTCGACCCGTTCGAGTCCAGCATGAGCGACACCCGGAACGGCCCGAACATCGCGTCCACCGCCATCGCGAGCAGCTGCTCGCCGGCCGTCATGTTGGTGCCCCCGATCCATACCGCGGTGTTCTTGAGATCCTTCGGCCCGCGCGTGAAGAGGCAGCCGTAGATCAAGTCGCGGATATCTGACTCGGTCACGCCGCCGTAGCTCATGATCTCGTCCGCGCCCGCGTCGTAGGCCACCACCTGATCGAACGCGCTCGGCAGCCGTGAGCTGTCGAGTTGCAGCAGCAGCTTTCGCATCGGGTTTCGCGCTCCGCGGTGATCCGAGAAACGGGGACGAAAGCAGTCGAGGGGCGGGAGCACCGCCCCTCGACCGTGCCGCCACTGACGCCGGGGGCGTTACATCTTGTCGGCGCCGCCCGCGAACGGGTGCGTGGCGGTCTTGGCGCCGTTGATGACGGCGTCGACGCGCGGCTGCCCCTTGAGGGCCCGCTCGATCGACTCCTTTGTGGCCTGATAGTTGTACTTGTAAATCTTCTTGTCGTCCTTCGCCTGCCAGTGGATGAACACGCCCACGAGGATGCAGTAGTCGTCCACCCGGTCCCGCGGGATCACGCCGGAGGCCACGCTGTCCACGACCGCGCGGGCGACCGCCGCCTGCGCCGGGCCGAACATCTGCACGGCCTGCGTAGCGTTCTTGATGGTCACCTTGTTGAACAGCAAGGTGTCCGGCTTCGCCGGCAGGTTGGGCGTGACGACGGCCAGCAGGCTGGTGAAGCCGTCGGTGTTCTTCGACAGCGAGCTGACGAAGGCCTGGCCCGCGTGGCCCGACTTCGAGCCGATGATGAGGTCGACGTGGGCGACCTCGTTTCCTTCACCTACCAACGATTCGCCAATGAAGAAATCAGCTGCCATAACTCCCTCCGGATCCGAGCGTGGTACACGGTAGCGACTGCTGGCTGTTTACCAATGCGGTGTCGGAGCGGCGTGGCGTGTGGAGACCCGCGAACCACGCGGTCCCGCGAACGCGGGTAGCTCGTACGGAAACCGTATCGATGGGGTGCTAACCTGCCCGCCGTGGTGCCGGGTGTCAAGCCCGCGCGCAGCGCGATATGCAACCCTACGCGGGCGGCTCGCTGCCCATTGCCACCCGCCACACCTCGTCCGCGAGCCACTCGAGCCGTTGCTGCGAGTATTCCAGCTCCTGGGGCGTCATCTCCTTGGCGCGCCGCGCGATATCCCGCGTGTGCTCGAGCAATTCGTCCAATGCCTCGCGCAGCGGCCGGTTGCGGCGGCGCTCGACCTGGGGCTTGGGGCTCACGCGCTCTGGATCCCCAGGGCGCGTTCCTCCGCCCGGCGGAACTCCTGCGCGCTGGCGCGCAGCGTGGACGGCAAGCCCTGCTCGGCCAGATAGCTCTCGACCAGCCGCAGGCCGTGGTAGTAGCCCGACCGCTCCGGCAGCACCTTGCCGCCGACGAGCCGGGCCGCCGGGCTGAGCCCTCCCGAGAGGAAGCGCAGCCGCAGGCCCAGCCCCGTCTCGTCGAGGAGCGGAGCGGCCACCCGGCGCAGGAACGCGTCGAGCTCCCGGATGCGCCGGTACTGGCGTCGCGTGTAGCCGAAGTACTCCCACGGCTCGAAGCCCGGCGCGACCGCCTGGGCCGCCGCTACGGCGCACCCTTCGTTGACGAGCAGCTCGCGCAGCGTAGCCCGGCTGCCCGTCTCCCAGTAGTCGTAGCGGCCACCCCCCAAGGCCACGAGGCGGCGGAGTTCGGCCCGGCTGGTGGGCGACGTATAGCGGATCGCGTGCGCCACCTCGTGCGCGATCCAGAGGGGCAGCAGGTGGGGTGCCAGCCCCATCCCGTACGTCTGCGGGTTCGCGCGCCCGGTGAAGTGCTCGAGGCAGATGAACGCCACGCCCCGCCCCCCCACGACGAGCTCGCCCGCGTTCGCGGCGCCCACGCCCACCATGACGTAGAGGTCCACCGGGCAGTCGGCGTCCGCGAGGTCGAGCGCCCGCTGCATCGCCTCCTCGGCGATCGCCACGACGTCGACGTCCTCGAGCAGCCGCTGCAGGTCCGTGCGGTCGGCGTGGAGCGCCGCGAGCACCACCTGCTCGGCATGCGGCGACGCAGGGTCGAGCACGTAGTTGTGCCAGTAGCTGGTGAGCACCGGCTGGTGGCGCTCGAGATACTCGTGATAGGCCGCCAGGGGATCGGGCGCGGCACGGACCGCGAGGAACTCCGGCACGAGATTGACGAGCATGGCGCGCGGGGTCGGCCCCAATTTGGGAAGCCGCCGCCGCCCTGACAAGCGTGAGCCACCGAATCGTGATCTCGCTCGCGACGCGCGCCGGCTTGACAACGCGCGCACGGCCACTCAGCCGCTCAGGGCCTGTCGCGCATCTTGCGGGAGAACTCGGTGAGGAAGCGGCGCTCGGCCGGCGTCAGGCTCTCGATCCCCTTGGCGGAGATCTTGTCGAGCACACGGTCGATTTCCGCCTGCGTGGCGTCGCGCTCGGGGCGCCGCGGCTTCGCCGCCGCGTCGCTCCCGCGGGCGACTCGGGCCGATTGCACCAGCATCCTTGGCTCGGCGGCGCGCCGCACGTGACGCTCCGCGCGCGCCACCCGCCAGTCGGCGGCCTTGAGGCACAGGAAGCCGGTGGCGAAGCCTCCCAGGTGCGCGAGGTGCGCCACGCCGTTGCTGCCCGGCAACAGGCCCAGGACGAGGGAAACCGCCACCGCGAAGGTCACCAACCATTTGATGGGGACCGGCTCGGGGAAGGGGAACACGTAGATCGGCTGATTGGGCCAGAACCACGCGAAGGCGAGCATCACGCCATAGACCCCGGCCGAGGCGCCGACGATGTGGTCCACCGGGCGCAGCAGCATCAGGGCGAAGGACAGTGCAGCGCCGCCCAACCCGCACAATAGGTAGTAGCCGAGGAACGCCCGGCTGCCCATGCGCTCCTCGACCGGCGGACCGAATACGAACAGCGCGAGCAGGTTGAACGCGAGGTGCAGGAGCCCCGCGTGCAGGAACATGTAGGTGAGGAACGTCCAGGGGCGCGCCAGGGCCAAGAGGGGCGTGAACCCGAAAGCGGCCTGGAAGCGGGGATCCACGAACAGCGTGCGCTGCAGCAGGTAGACGAGGAGATTGGCGACGAGCAGCCGTCGCACCCACGGCGTCATCCCGAACATCCGCTGCGGGCCCATCACGAGGTCATCCCCCACGCCGGCCGTCCTGCTGCCGCGCGAGCCGGCAAATCCGCTCGCACAGTTCGGGGAACTCGATCCCGGCGGCGTGCGCGGCTTGCGGGACGAGGCTGGTTCTGGTCATCCCGGGAAGCGTGTTCGCCTCCAGGCAAAAAATGTCGCCGTCGGGGCTCAACCGGAAGTCCACACGCGAGTACCCTCCGAGCTTCAGGGCGCGGTGCGCGATGAACGCGAGCTCCTGAAGCCGCCGGGCGAGCTTCGTGTCGATCTTCGCGGGGAAGATCTCTTGCGACATCCCCGGCGTGTATTTGCACTCGTAGTCGAACAACTCGTGTTTGGGGATGATCTCACCTACAGGCAACGGAACGTCCCCCAATATCCCCACGGTGAGTTCTCGACCGGGGATGAATTGCTCCGCCATGACTTCATCGTCGTACCGGCGAGCGAGCTCCACTGCGGCGTCCAGCCCCTTGGCAGTCTTGACCAGCGTCATGCCGACGGACGAGCCCATCTTGGACGGCTTCACGATCACCGGCCAGCCGAGCGCGGTGGTCACGTCCTCGGGCGCGACCGGCGCCATGAACCAGGCGGGAACCGGCACCCCCGCGGCGCGGAAGAGCCGCTTCGCGAGGTCCTTGTCCATGGCGAGGGAGCTGCCCAGCGGGCCGCTCCCCGTGTACGGCACGCCGATCACGTCCAGGATCGCCTGCAGCGCGCCGCCTTCGCCGCGGCCCGCGTGCAAGCAGAGCAAGAGGACGTCCGCCTGCCGGACGGCCGCGAGCTCCGCCAGCTCGGCGGAGAGGAAATGACGCTCCTGCTCGTCGAGTTCGGCGGTCGCGGGGGGCTCTGGGCCCACCTGCGCTGAGAGCACGCGCTGCTCGTCGCTGGGGGAGAGCAGTCCGGTCACCGTGTCCACCACTTGGATCTCGTGGCCCCGGCCGCGCAGGGCCGTCACGATCTGGGCGGCTCCGGCGAAGGCGACTGCGCGCTCCGCGGTCGCGCCCCCGGTCAGCACCGTCACGCGCATCAGCGGATCCCGGCGAGCTGGTGCAGCACGTCGTAGCGGGTGACGATGCCGGCGATCTTGCCGTCGCGACGCACCAGAGCGGCCGGCGTCTCGCGCGACAGCAGGGCGCTCAGCCGGTCCACCGGGAGGTCGGCGTCGACCACCGGGAACGGCGGATCCATCACGTCCTCGACCGGCTGGTCGAGGGTGGCCGGATCCTCGAGCGCCCGGGCCATGAGCAGCTGCTCGAACACGGCGCCCACCCCGTCGCCGCTGTCCAGCACCGGCAGCTGGGAGACGTTGTAGGTGCTCATCAGGTTGAGCGCCTGGCGCACCGTGGCGCTCGGGGCCACGGAGACGAGCGGCGGCGCGGCCGAACCGTTCTTCGCTGCGAGCAGCTGCGCCACGGCCACGCGCTCGGTCTCCAGGATCTGGTTCTCGCGCAGCCACTCGTCGTTGTACACCTTGGAGAGGTAGCGCTCGCCGGTGTCGCACAGCACCGTGACGACGAGCGCATCCGTGCCACCGGCGCGCCGGGCGACCTCGAGCGCGGCGACGACGTTGACGCCGGTCGAGCCGCCCACGAACAGACCCTCCTCGCGGGCCACGCGCCGCGTCATCAGTATCGCGTCCTTGTCCGTGACGCTGATCCACTCGTCGATCACGTCCCAGTGCAACGACGTGGGGATCTTGTCGCCGCCGATCCCTTCCACCTTGTACGGATAACCTTCCGTCTGCTGCTTCGTCTTCGCGTACTGGGTGTAGATCGAGCCGACCGGATCGCCCGCGATCACCCGGATCTTGGGGTTGCGTTCCTTGAGGTAGCGGCCGGCGCCGCTCACCGTGCCGCCGGTCCCCGGGGCGCACACGAAGTGCGTCACCCGTCCCGCCGTCTGCTCCCAGATCTCGGGGCCGGTCGTGCGGTAGTGGACCTCGGGGTTCACGGGGTTGTAGTGCTGGTCGGCGAAGATGGCGTTTTGGTGCGCCGCCGCGATGGCGCGCCCCTTCACAATGTAGTTATCGGGGTGGTCCGGCGGCACGGCGGTGGGGGTGATGATGACCTCCGCGCCCAGCGCCCGCAGCAGCCTGGCCTTCTCCTGCGACATCTTGTCCGGCATCGTGAAGATGCAGCGGTAGCCTTTGACCGCCGCGGCGATCGCGAGACCGACGCCCGTGTTCCCCGACGTCGCCTCCACGATCACGCCGCCGGGCCGCAGCCGCCCCTCGCGCTCCGCCGCCTCGATCATCGCGACGCCGATCCGGTCCTTCACCGAGCCGCCCGGGTTGAAGAACTCGGCTTTGGCGTAGACCGGCGTGCGGATCCCCTGCGTCACCCGGTTCAGGCGGATGAGCGGCGTCCAGCCAATCGTCGCGAGGACGTCGTCGTATGGCTTAGTGTGCGGTGGCAGCGGGACCGCCCTTGAGCACCTGGCCCTGGGGATGGCGGAACTCGATCGGCTGCAGGAAGCCCGTCGACACGGGCAGCCCGCGGCGCCGCGCCGGCGCGAAGTGGAGCTGTGCGGCGCCTGCCACCGCGGCGGAGTCGAGGGCGGGATAGCCGCTCGACTCGGCCACCTTCGTGGACTCCGGCCGCAGGTGGCCCGTCGAGTCCACGAACAGCCGCAACACCACGTCGCCCTCGACCTTCTGGTCGAACAGCGCGGGCGGGTACTGAATCGGCGAGTCGGCGTTCAGCGCGACGGGGGGCTCCTGATCGGGCGGCGTGTACGAGGGCGACGCGGTGCCGCCCTGGCTTGGCGTCTCGGGGGGCTTGCGGCATGCGAGCGCCGCGAGCGCCGCCAGCCCGGCGAGCGCGTGCCTCATGCGCCGTCCTCGAGCCGCTGCTTCCACGCTGCCAGACGGTTCAGCGCCTCCAGCGGCGACAACGCGTTCACGTCCAGCCGCTCGAGCTCGACGAGCAGGGGATGCGGCGCGACCGGGCCGAACAGCCCGAGCTGCGCCGCGTCGGGCGGGCGCGGCGCCGGCTGCCGGGCGACGTGGTGCCCGGCTTCGAGCAGCTGCAGCACCTGCCAGGCGCGCGCCACCACCGCAGTCGGCAGCCCCGCCAGCCGGCCCACATGGATGCCGTAGGAGCGGTCCGCGCCGCCCGGCTCGAGGCGGTGCAGGAACACGATCTCGTCCCCCACCTCGCGCACCGCCACGTTGAAGTTGCGGGCGTGGGCGAGCTCCTCGGTGAGCTGGGTGAGCTCGTGGTAGTGCGTGGCGAAGATCGTCTTGGCGCCGAGCGTATTGTGCAGGAACTCGGTCACCGCCCAGGCGATCGCCACACCGTCGTAGGTCGAGGTGCCGCGGCCGATCTCGTCCAGCAAGATGAGGCTCCGCGCGGTGGCGCCATGGAGGATCGCGCTGGTCTCGCTCATCTCGACCATAAAGGTAGACTGGCCCGCGACGAGATTGTCGGATGCGCCGACGCGTGTGAACAGCCGGTCCACCACGCCGACGACCGCGCGCCGGGCCGGGACGAATGCCCCCATCTGGGCGAGTAGCACGCACAGCCCGACCTGGCGCAGCAGCGTGGACTTGCCCGCCATGTTCGGGCCCGTGAGGAGAACGACGCGGGCCGCCTCGTCCAGCAGCACGTCGTTGGGAATGAACGCCTCGCGCGGCATCGTGCGCTCGACCACGGGATGGCGGCTCCCCTCGAGGTGGATCACGAACGCGTCGTTGACCTCGGGGCGCACGTAGGCGTCGCGGTGGGCGAGATCGGCGAGCGCGGCCCAGACGTCGAGCCGGGCGAGGAGCCCGGCGGTCTGCTGGATCCGGCCGATCGCAAGCGCCACGGCGCCCCGCAGCGCGTCGACCAGCTCCGCCTCGCGCGCCGCAATGCGCTCCTCCGCCCCCAGCACCTTCGCCTCGTACTCCTTCAGCTCCGGCGTCACGTAGCGCTCGGCGCCGGTGAGGGTCTGGCGCCGCTCGTAATCGGGCGGGACCCGCGCCTTGTGGGGGTTCGTGACCTCGATGTAGTAGCCGAACACCTTGTTGAAGCCGACCTTGAGCGACGGGATACCGGTGCGCTCGCGCTCCCGCGCCTGCAGCGACGCGATGTACTGCTTGCCGCCGTCGCGTGCGTCCTTGAGCTCGTCGAGCGCCTGGTCATGGCCGGGCCGGATGGCGTCGCCGTCCGCGAGCTGAGCCGGCGGGCGGTCCACGAGGGCGCGGGCGAGCTCGTCGCCCAGGTCCTGCAGCAGCTCGAAGCGGTCGGCCGCCTGTTCCAGCAGCGCCGCCCGCTCGCGTCCCTCCACGCCGTCCAGTGCGGCGCGCGCATCGGGGAGCCGCCGGATCGAGTCCCGCAAGGCGCCGAGCTCCCGTGGCGTGGCGCGGCCCAGCGCCGCACGGCCCGCCAAGCGCTCGACATCGCGCACCCCGTCCAGCGCCTCCCGCAGCCGGTCCCGTCCCCGGGTGTCGGCGGCGAGCACCGCCACGGCGTCGAGCCGTGCGTTGATCGCGGCGGGATCGACGAGCGGCGCGAGCAGCCAGCGACGCAGCAGTCGCGCCCCCATCGGAGTCACCGTGCCGTCCAGCACTTCGAGGAGCGTCGCGCCTGCGGTCCCCGGCCGCAGCGGCTCCACGAGCTCGAGGTTGCGCCGCGTCATCTCATCGAGCGGCACGACGTCGCCGCGGCGGACGATCCTGGGCCGGGCGACGTGCGGCAGGTCGCCCGGCTTGAGCTCCCGGGCGTAACGCATCAACGCTCCCGCGGCGCCGAGCGCGGGGCGGTCCGCGACCGCGACGCCGAGCCCGTCGAGCGACGCGAGCCGGAAGCCGCGCAGCAGATCCTCCCGCGCCAGCTCAGCGTCGAACTCCCACGCTTCCCGCTCCGTGACGGTGGCGCCGTCCGGCAAGGGGCAGCGGGTGCCGGCGGGGAGGAGCACCTCGGGCGGCTCGTAGCGGGCGAGTGCGGCGGACAGATCCTGCGGCTCCACGAGTTCGAGCACGAATTCGCCCGTCGTCAGGTCCAGCGCCGCCAGACCGGGCGCCCCGCCGCGGGGCTCGACGGCGACCAGGTAGTTGTTCCGCTTCTGCGCCACCCAATCGTCGGCGAGCACGCTGCCCGGCGTGACGGTCTCCACCACCTCGCGGCGCACCAGGCCCTTCGCGAGCTTCGGGTCCTCCACCTGCTCGCAGATCGCCACCCGGTGCCCCTTCCCGACGAGGCGGCGAAGATACTCGGCGGCGGCCTTCACGGGGACGCCTGCCAGCGGGACCTCTGCCGCGCCGCCGTTGTTTCTCGTCGTGAGGGTGAGGCCAAGCTCGCGCGCCGCGAGCCGCGCGTCGTCCTCGAACATCTCGTAGAAGTCGCCCATCCGGAAAAACAGGATGGTCTGCGGATAGCGCGCCTTGATGTCGCGGTATTGCTGCATCAGCGGGGTGTCGACATCGACCCGAGGGCTCACGGCTCCTCCACGAGGAACGGCTGGCCGCCGAGCTTGGTCTTGAGGCGCGCCTGCGCCTGCTGCGCGTCGCCGCGCGTGGCATACCGCCCGACGCGCACCTTGAACAACCCGCTCGTGTCGCGCACCACGTGGGCATCGAACCCCATCACCTTGAGGCGCGTGAGCATCTCGTCCACCTGCGCCGCGCTCTTCACCGCGAGCACCTGCACGGCATAGGCCGTCGCCGTCGCGCCACCCACATGCTGGGTGTCGCCGGGCGCCGGCGTCGTGGCGCCGTCCGGAGCTGCGGCGGCCACCGGGTTGGGTGGCGCCCCGCAGCGGGCGGCGTAGAAGCTCAGCTGATTCTTCAGCTCCACGTCTTCACCGACCCGGTCCAGCGCCTCGCGCACCAGCTCGCAGCCGTGCGCCTCGTCCTTGAGATCGAAGTAGGCGCGCGCGCCCCAGAAGTCGGCGCGCGGCTTGAGCGGCGAGTCCGGATAATCGCGGCGCATGCGCTCGGCCGCCTGCACGGTGGCCGCGGGGTCGCCCTGCGCGAAGTACAGCTGGGTGAGCCGCAGCAGCGCGTCGTCCGCCCACGGCGAGCGCCCGAACTCGACCACGACGCGCTGCAGGTTCGTGGCCGCCGTGGAGGCGTCGGCCGCGAGCATCGCGGACGTGTATAGCGCCTCGGGATACGCCGAGTCCGCGGGTGAGAGCGCCGCCAGTAAGCGCCGCACCACGAGGCGCGCCGAGTCGAGCCGACCTGCCTGGGCCAGCTGCACTGCCGCCTGGAGACGTGGGTCGCTCTGGGCGGACAAGCGGATAGGCGGATAGGCGGACAGCAAGACGGCGCCAAGCGCGCTAACTGCCCAACCGGCCATCCGCCCACCCGCCAGGTTCACGCCGCCTCCCTCCGCAGCACGCCGAGCTGCAGCACCAGCTGCGTCACGACCCCCGCTTCGTCCGTGACCGTCGTCGACTTGAGGGCGCGATCGGCATCCCGGGCCAGCCGCAGCGCCTGCCCCAGCTCTCTGGAGCTCCATCCTTCCGCCCACCGCGCCCAGCTGGCCGCCGTCTCGCCCCAGTCGCCGAGGCCGAAGGGGCGGGCCAGCCGCAGGTGCTGCAGCAGGACGGCCGTGAGGCGGCTGCGCGGACTGCCGCGATCGAGCTCGGCGCGAGCCAGCGCCGTGCCGATGAGCGCGGTGCCCAGCGCCGTCAGGATACGCACCCCCGTCACGCCCGCCTGCTCGAGCACCGGTTCCACGAGGCGCGCGGCGTCCGCCGCCCGCCGCTCGAGCGCCGCGTCCACCAGGTGGGGCATCGTCTGACCCCGGCGCACGCCGGCGAGGGTCGCGACATCCTCGCGGGTCGCGGTCCGTCCGGCGGTGACCGCCGCCAGCTTATCGAGCTCCTGCGCCAGCGCGCCCAAACCGGGGCCGGCGATCTCCACGAGCGCCGCAATCGCGTCGGGCTCTATCTCGAGCCCCACCTGCTTGGCCCGATGCGCCACCCAGCGCGCCACGCGCTCGGGCGGCAAGGGCTCTACCGCCACTGTGGTCGCGAGCCGCGCGAGCTCCGGATCATGCTTCTCCCCCGCGCTCTGGACTAGGACGAGCACCGTGGTGGGGTTCGGGGCGGGGAGGTAGCGCAGCAGCTCCTGGCGTGCCTTGGAGCCCCGGCGCATCTGCTCGATGCCGCGCAGCACGACCACGCGAGTCTGGGCGAGCAGCGGCGGAGTGTCCACGAGCGCGCGCAGCGTCGCCGCGTCGAGGTCTGCGGCGCTGCGCGTGTCGACGTTGAAATCGCGGGCGGCGGCTTCCATGGCGCGAGCGGTGAGCGCCCGCAGCGCCTCGTCCTTCAGGATGTCTTCGTCACCATGCAGGTAGTAAACCGGATCGGGCGCGCGCCCCTCCGGCTTGAGGCTCCGGAGCAGCGCGTCGAAGGTGAGAGCCCCCATACGGGGCGGAAGTTACCGCTGGCCGGGAACGGATGAAAGGTGGCTGGCCGCCCTAGCGGCCGGCCGACACGGGCTCGACGAGCACCACCCCGTACGGGTTCCCCACAACGACGCCGGCGCGCGGGTCCTGGAAGGAAACGAAGGGGACGCCGGCGTGCGCGACCGGCTTGGGAAACGGCACGGGCGGCAGCGGGGCCGTCTGTGCGAGCTCGGTGCGCCGCGTGCCTTCGAGCGCGAGCAGGCCGAGCAGCGCCGCGAGCAGCAGGGCAGCGGCGAGACCGGCGCGCGCCGGCAGTTCCGGTTCGCCCGGCCGCTCGCGCGCGAGCCGCGACTCGAGCCGGCGGCGGAAGTCGGGCGAAGGCGCGATGGCGTGCCGCGCCGCCCGCAGCGCGAGTACGCCCCGGCGCACGGCGGCGTCGTAGCGGCGACAGGCGGCGCAGTAAGCGAAGTGTCGCTGATACTGCCGCAGCTCGCGCTCGGACGTGATCAGACCGTCGCGATAGTCGCTGTAGCGGTCGCGGAACTGGAGACAGGTCATGTGCGGGAGTACTACCGTCCGAACCGGGGCGGGTTCCCACGCCCCCCCGCCCCCAGGGTAGTGGGGATGTGGGGGATCTGGGTTGTGGGCTATTCGAGCAGCGGCTCGATGAGCTGGGCGAAGCTGTTCCGGGCTCGGTTCAGCCGGCTCTTCACGGTGCCCAGATTGCAGCCCGTGATGTCGGCGATCTCGGCGTAGCTCTTCCCTTCCAGCTCCCGCAGCACGAACACCACTCGATGGTGGGCGGGGAGCTGGCCGACACACTGGTCCACCGCCTCCTTCAAGTAGCGCTTGCGGTACAGGTCGTCCGGCCGGGCCGTCGTGTCCTCGAACTGCAGCGGCCGGTGGTCGGCCTCCCAGTGCTGCTTGATCGTCTGGAACAGCACCAGCGGGTTGCGGCTGCGGTTGCGGAGCTCGTTCTTCGCCAGGTTCGAGGCGATCGTATAGATCCACGTCGAGAACTTCTTGGTCTGGTCGAAGCGATGCAGGTGCCGGAAGACCCGGATGAAGACCTCCTGGACGAGGTCCTCCGCGCGCTCGCGGTCCCCGATGGTCCGGTTGATGAAATTCAGGAGGCGGGTCTGATACCGGTCCACGAGGGCACCGAACGCCTGGGGGTCCCCCCGCAGGTGCTCGAGCACGAGCCGCCCGTCGTCGTGCTCGTGGAGCGTGCCGCGCTCGAGCCCGCGCCGGGTCACGACGGCTTCGGCTTTCCCTTTGAGCACGGCTCGCATGATCGGGTCCCTTAGGTTCAGGGCGAAGACGGCGTCGGGTTGCAGGCTCCTACTTATTAGATACGGCACGAACCGTACCCGTCGCCGGTCATTTGCAACTGCCTGCCCGGCAATGGGTTGGTCACCCGTACCCGAGCCAACGGGCGTCCTCTCGTGGTGACAGCGCAACGTTACAGCCCGAGCTTGAACCCCGCCATATAAAGGATAGCGACAATCGATTTCGCGTCACGGATTTCGCCGTCACGGATCCCGGCCAGGACCTGGGAGAGGGGGCGCGGGACGACCTCGATGAACTCGTCGCGCTCGGGGGCCGCGGTCCCCGCCGTGAGACCTGTGGCGAGAAACAGGTGAATGACTTCATCGGTGAAGCCCGGTGTGGTCCAGATCGCAGTCAGCGGCTCCACGTGCTCGGCCGAGACCCCCGCTTCCTCGAGCAGCTCACGCCGCGCGCACGCCTCGGGACTCTCCCCCGCGGCGAGCGTCCCGGCGGGAATCTCCCACAAGGGTCCCGCCGCGGCGTAGCGAAACTGGCGCAGCATCAGAATGACGGGGTCGCCCCCGGTAGGGGCCGAGGCGCACGGCACGACGGCGGCGGCGCCGGGGTGTCGCACCATCTCCAGCTCTCCGGTGGAGCCGTCCGGGAAGCGGACGGTATCCACGTCGAGGCGCACGACCCTGCCCGAGTAGACGCGGCGGCTGGCGAGCTGCATGGGACCCCCGGTCAGTGTTGGAACAGCCAGGTCAGCGGCACCTTGACGCCCTCTGCGAAGAGATAGCCGGCGTTGAGCCGGGGATTGGCGTGGATGGGGGAGTTCGGCGTCGGGGACGTGAACGGCACGAGCCCCAGGCGGCTGGCGATGATCTGAAGGCGCAGCATGTGGAAGCCGTCGCTCACGAGCAGCACGCGGCGATTCGACTGTCCCGTGAACCAGCGCGCCACCCCGTCGAGCGACGAGGACGTGCTCGCGCCGGCCGGGAGTGCCGTCACGGCGCTCTCCGGGAGGCCCGCCCTGACGAGGTAGCGACGCCCGACCTCCGATTCGCTTACCGTGTCGCCCGTGCCGACGCCGCCCGTCACCAGCACGACCGGCGCGTAGCCGCGCTGGTACAGCGCGGCCGCGTGGTCGAGCCGTGACCGGAACACCGGTGAGGGGCGGCCGTTGTACTGGGCCGCCCCGAGCACGACGATCGCATCCGCGGTCGTCGCCTGGTCGCGCGCCGCGGTGACGGCGACGGCGAGCACGACGGCCGCCCAGCCCAAGGCGAGCGACACCGCCAGAACGGCCGCGGCACCGAGTGAGCGGCGGAGCGTCCAGAAGGCCATGCGGGGAATATACGACGGGCAGTCGGACGGTCGGGCTGTTAGCGACTCAACCAGTAGTTGAGCTTTACGAGGAGCACATTCGTCGGCCGGTCGCGGAGCAGCTCGCGGCCAAGGTCGCGTGTGAGGTCGAAGCTGGGATCGCCGAAGTCGCCATGGCGACTCTGGGTCCATACGACGAACAGTGTGGAGCCGGGTCGGTACTCCCACCGCAGCACCGCGTTGCTGCGGAGCGAGCGGGTGCGGAAGTCGGGGTTGTCGAATGAGAAGGCGGCGGCGGGCCCTGCGCCGTCCGGGTCCGCCGTGTAGGCGTTGGCCGCCCCGTCGTAGGCGATGGTCGAGCCGTTGTCCTGCCCGAAGACGTTGAAGGTGTAGGTGCGGCGGGCGCGCAGCTCCTTGAACTGGGTGTAGGCTCCGGTGAAGACGAAGGGCTGAGCGTACAGCTGGAAGCTCAAGATGGGCGAGAAGGTCACGTTCAGGCGCAGCGCGACATTCACGCTGTGCTGTGCCAGCTCGGCGAACACGTAGCGGGCCCCGAGGGTCGCCGTCGCGGTGGGGTCACTCACCTGCGTGACGTACTGGGCCGCATCCCTACCCACGACGTATTCGGGGCCGAGGCTGAACGAGACCGCGCCGCTCGGTCGCACCTGCACGCTCGGCGTCAGGTCCAGCGTCCAGCCATCCGCATCGTTCCACGAATACGAAACGGACGCGTCGAAGCTCACGGGACGCCTTAGGTCGCTGAACACTTCGGTGAACGCGTTCCACGCGGCGGGAGTGGCGGCGAGCGGCCCGCCCCGAGTAAGGCGGTCGTCCAGGGCGCGGGCGGAGTACGCCACGCTCGCGTTGTAGCCCCAGAAGTTGCGAAACGTCCCGAAGGCGAACGCGGTGAACGCCTTCTGAATGTTGTCGAGGTCGTAGTTCCAGCTCGGTCCCATCGAGAGAAATGCGCTCGATTCGCGGAACACCCTGCCCGGCTTGGTCCAGTGGTATCCGGCGTACGCGGCACCGGAGATGCGGTCCACGCGGCGCTGAAAGCCGATGTCGTTCACTTCGAACCCGGGCGTGGTGGTGCTGCCCGCGAGGCCCCACAGCCAGTTGCCCGCCACCTTGTTGACGTAGAGATCGCCGGTCAGGCCCGCGAGCGAGGCGCGGCTGGGATCGTAGTGGAAGCTGTGCGCGTCGGGCCGCTGGAAGTAGCGGTTGGAGAAGAGCTGGGCGGCCTGGATCGCGGTGGTGTCTCCCCGGATGTAGGACGCGCCCAAAGAAACGGCGAGCGTGTACGTGCTCTTTCCGAAGCGGTGCAACAGGTCCATGCCCGCGGCGTAGGCCGCCCGGCGCAGGAACAGCAGCGCCGGAGCGTCGAGCTGGCGGTTTACCGCGGTCGCGAGGAATCCCAGGTGGGTATCGCCGCCGGGGAAGTCGCGCCTCAGGCGGCCCACGAAGTGGTTGGTGAGCGGCTGCACCTCATCGGAGTGCCGTGCGCCGGTTGTGGTATCGACCACGGCAGCCCTCTCGCGCGCCGTGAGCGCCTCGAGGACGCCGAGCGACCAACTCGTGGTCTTGCCGCTGAGCTTTGCCGCGCCGAGGATCGTGGTGTTGTCGGGGACGTCCGCGAACTGACCGGGCGAGGTCGGCGCGCCCTGGGGTGGCCGCCCGATGCGGCGGGAATAGAAGAACTGCGGCGTGCCGCCGAAGCTGTTGAGTCCGCCGCCGTTCCCGCCGAAGGTGAAGATGTCGCGGCCCTCGATGAAGAACGGCCGGCGCTCCGGCAAGAACTGCTCGAACGCCGTGAGGTTCACGAACGCCGGATCGATCTCCACCTGTCCGAAGTCCGGATTGAACGCAGCGTCCACCGTCAGGTTCGAGGTGATGCCGTACTTCACGTCGAGCCCGGCGCCACCGAAGTAGCGGCTGCGCTCGTCGAACGGGTTGGCCGCCGCTACGGGCTCATGATAGGTGCCGCGGCCGACTGAGTAGGGGAGCAGCTCGAGGCGCCGGGGCGCCGGGATGTCGCGTAACCCCAGGAGGTGGGCGAAGCGCGAGGCGAGGCCGGTCTGGGTCTTGCCCACGAACGGGAACATGTCGAACTCTTGCTTGCGCTGGATCCAGCGCACGAAGCGCACCCCCCACACTTGCTCGGGGGCGTGCGAGAACCGGAGCTGGGAGAAGGGAATCCGGATCTCGGCTGTCCAGCCGAGCGAGTCGACAACCACGGCCGCCTCCCATACCGGGTCCCAGGAGTCGTCGGAGAAGCCGCCGTCGTCACCCCAGAAGAGGTCGCTTTTCACGCCCGCGGGGTTCACCACGAAGCGGTACGCCGTGCGGTGGTCGTGGTAGCTGTCGAACAGCACTCGAAACTCGTCGCTCTGCGAATCGGCATCGCGCCGGACGAGCCGCTTGGCGATCCGCCGGGGTTCCGAGTCGAAGAGGCGTGCCCCCACGTAGATGGCGTGGTCGTCATACACGACGAGGACGGCCGTGGACTCCGAGGCCGGCTTTCCCTCGTCGGGGTCGGTCTGCCGGAAGTTGGTGACGGGGGCGGCGGCGAGCCTCCAGGCCGGGTCGTCGAGCTTGCCGTCCAGGACGGGGGCGCGCGGCACGCGGACCGCGGTCACCGTCTGAGGGATGAGGCCGTTTGCGTGTCGCAGCGTCGCCGAATCAGCAGCGGCGGTCTGCAGCAGCAGCACGGTGAGGACGGCGAGCGGCATGGACGGCGCTCCCTACGAAGGGCTCACCGGGAATGATGAACTCCTAACCTGGAACGTCGCTACGGGTGTGGTGCGCCGACCCTGTCAGGGCCTGGTGAGCAGCTCCTCGAACAGCGCGATCGCCCGGGGGTCGTTGGTCTGGCCCAGCCAGAAGAGGGCCTTCTTGCGGACCGAAGGACTGTGATGCGAGCGGGCGATCCGGATCAGCGCGGGGACGCCTTCGTCGTGCGGGCGCTGGGAGAGGGCGAAGACGGCGCTCTCCTTCACCGCCAAGTCCACGTCGTCCGCGTCCACGAGGTCGCTCAGGCCGCGGGTCGCCGCCTCCCCCGCCGCCTGCCCCAGCCAGAATACGGCCGAGCGGCGGGTTTCCTGCGCGACTCGGGTGTCGCGGGCGAGCCGGAGCAGGTCGGGCCATACGGTGACGCTGTCGGCGAGGATCGTGGGAAAGACGGCGTCCCGCCCGACCTCACCGCCGACCCGTGTCGCCACATCGAACAGGAAGCGCGTGGCGGCCGCCGCCGAGACCGCGCCGAGGTCCGTCACGTCGGCGCCGCCCGGGGAGCGCTCCTCGCCGCCCACGAAGACCCGTACCCGCGTGATCTTCCCGCCGCGCACGGCCAGCGCGATCCGCGCGGGGCCCTCCGTGCAGGCGCAGTCGCCGTCGTCGTCGTAGTAGCTCCCGGAGGAGATGCGGTGCCGGCCGCAGCTCGAGTGCTCGCACTCGAACGAGATGATGTTGCGGCCGTTGCCGCACACGCCCGGCCGCGTGGCGAAGCGGAAGCGCACCTCGCCGTCCGGGGAGCCGGCCACGCGGTCGCTCAGCCCCTGGAGCGCGAGGGCGAGGACGAGCGGCGCGATCACTGGTTGATGATCTCCTCGAGCACCTTCGCCGCCCGTGGATCGTGCGACTGCCCGATCCAGAAGAGCGCCTTCTTGCGCAGCTCGCGGTTCTGCTCGCGGCGCGCGATGTCGATCAGCTTGTCGAGCGCGGCGGGCTCGCGCCGCTGCGAGTAGACGAAGACGAGCTGCTCCTTCATCTCCTGATTCTGCACGCGGTCGTACAGCGCCACGAGCTGATCGAGGTTGGCGCCGGACTGGCCCGCCCAGAACAGCGCCTTCTTGCGCATCTCGATGTCCTCGCGCTCGTTCAGCGCCAGGTCCATCATCCAGCGCATGTTCTCGTCTCCGCGCATCTGCGAGAGCGAGAAGATCACCTTCTCCTTGAGGTCGGGCTCCGCGAGCTTCGCGTACAGGGTGCGCAGGAACGCCGCGTTCTCGGGCGACGGGCGCTGGCCGAGCCAGAAGATCGCCTTGAGGCGCGCCTTTTCGGGGGCGCCGGGGCGGTCCGCGTAGGCGCGGAGAATCTCGCCGGCGCGGGGACTCCGCTGCTGTGACAGCGCGAAGATGGCCTTGTCTTGCAGCTCCTCGTCGCTCGTCGTCTTGAGGATCGAGTCGAGCATCCCGACCGCGCGTTCCGTCGGCACCTGCGACAGCCAGAAGACGGCCTGCTGTCGCACCTCCGCGTCGGGGTCGTGCTGCGCGACGTCGAGCAGGACATCCTCGGTCTCGCCGGTCCGCTTCTGGGAGAGCAGGAACACCGCCTTGCGCCGCATCCCGGCCGAGCAGGCGTCGCGGCGCGCCAGCACCCGCTTGAGGATCGGGACCGCGTTCGCCGCGTCCATCTGGAGCAGGCCGTTCAGCGCCGCGATGCGGAGATCGTCGTCGTCGCCCTCGTCGGGGCACCCCCTGGCGCGGGTCCGTTCGCTGTCGGCGCCCGGCTGCGCGTGCTCCGCGAGCCAGCGGCCGGCTTCCTCGTCGCCCTGCCTCGCCAGCGCCGTTTGGATGCGCGCGAGCAGGGCGTCGCCGTCCCGCAGCGTGGCCGCCTTGGGGTAGCGCCGTGGCTGCTCCACGAGGAGGCTGCGGGCACGGTTGAGGTCCGCGTTCTTGTAGAGCGCGAACGCCGCCCAGTAGAGGGCGTCTCCGGCGCGCGCGGAGTTGGGGTAGCGACGCGGGAGATCCGCGTACAGACTGGCCGCGCTGCTGTAGTCGCCCCGGTTGAACGCGCGGCGTGCGGCCTGCCACAGCGAGTCGGTCGGGTCCTGGTCGTCTTGGGCGACCGTCGGGTCGCCCCCGTCGAGAGCATCGAGAGCATCGAGGGCGTCGAGCCCGTCCAACGCGTCGAGCTGATCGAGCGCGTCCAGTTGATCGAGTGCGTCGAGGCCATCGAGCGCGTCGACGGCGGGGGCCATGGCGGTAAGTGCCGCCTGGGCTTGGGCGAGCGCCGGGCCGATCTGCGGTGGCAGCGCCAGTCGCTGGCTTGCTACGACGGCCGCCAACACGAGCTGCATCGCCTGCATCACAGTGCTCCTTGCGCGCGCACGGGGCCGGGCCCGGCGGGGTTCGCCGTGCGCAGCCGCAGCAGCACGCTGCGTTGTTCCAATCCCTGGTTGATCAACTGGAGGTCGGCGCGGTCGCTGCCCCGGGGGACTTGGGCGATCTGGGCCAACACGAGCTCCAGATCCTCGAGCAGGCTCTTGAGCCTCGGGTCCTCGGCGGCCGGCGAATCGAGCATCAGTCGCGTGGTCGTGAGCAGGTCGCGCGCCTGGCCGGCGAACTGAACGTCGATCCGCCCGGTGCGCGCCTCGGACCGGAAGCCCGTCAGCAAGGCCTCGGTGCGGCTCAAGTACTGCGCCGCCGCCACCCGGTAGGCGAGATCGCCCGGCGCGACGACGATGGTCTGCTGGTGCCGCATGCTGACGCGGCCCAGGCCCACGCCGACCGCGAGCACCGCGGCGGCGGCGAGGCCCCAGCGCAGCCAGGGCCGTAGCGCGATCGCCCGGGCGTGCCGCGCCCCTCGCGCCGCCGCGATCCGCCGCCACATCTCCTCGCGGGGTGTGTCGGGCGGCCGGTGGTAGTCCTGCGCGGCCTCGCGCAGCAGCCAGTCGAATCGGTCCTCGGTCATGACACCCACTCGCCCGCGAAATCCGCGAGCGCCTCCCGCAGCTTGGCTCGCGCCCGCGACAGCTGCGCCTTCGAGGTGCCGGTCTCGACGCCCAGCGCCTGGCCGATCTCCTCGTGTGTGTACCCCTCCACGTCGTGCATCAGAAACACGGTGCGATATCCCTCCGGCAAGTCGTCGATCGCTCGAGCCAGCCGCACCTTGAGATCGGGCTCCGCTTCCCGCCCTCGACTCCCCACCCCGCCCGCCGCGTCCAGGTCCGTCTCGCGCTGGCGGAAGCGCTTCAGCCTGCGGAGCCCGTTCAAGGTGACCGACGTCGCGATGACGTAGAGCCAGGTCGACAGCGCCGCCTCACCTCGGAACGCGTGCAACCGGTCGAACGCGCGGATGAAAGTCTCCTGGGTGAAGTCCTGCGCGAGGTCGTCCTCCCCGGCGAGCCGGTAGGCGAGGCGGTAGACCCGGTTCACGTGGGCGTCGTAGAGCGCGCGTTCCGCGACGCCGTCCCCGGCGCGGACCCGGGCTATCAGTTCGCGTTCGTCCACGGAGCTCCGGAGCTGGGGGACGGTCGTCTATCTGACACACGGTGTGGGGGGAGGGTTGCGTGCAGAAGGCCAAAAGGCGTGGGGAGTGGGGAGTGGTACCTGACGGTGCGGGCCGTAAATCCGCCTCGCACCGCGGCGTACCACTCCCCACTCCCCACGAGGTTACCCCAGGAGCAGTCTCGTCCCGATCCCGGCGAGCAGGGCGAGGAGCAGCGAGGCCAGCGTGCCGATCAGGAAGTATTCGGCGAACTCCCGGTCCTCCAGGGCCTTGAAGCGCGCCAGCGATTTGGCGGCGATGATCCAGCCGACCGCGGCGTACTGGCCCAGCAGCACCAGGGTGAGCGCCAGGGCGCGCTCGAGCGCCCCGACGGTCCGCCCGCGGGCGATGTCCACGGCTCCCGCGGTGCGGTCCTCGTCGCGCCGCATCTGGAGCGGCGGCAGCTCCAGCACGGCCCGGATCAACACCATGCCGCGCCCGCAGACGTAGAGGTAGGCGGTGGCGATGAGCAGCGCGCGCCCCCACCACAGCCCCGGGGCCCGCGGGACGACGAGGCGCTCGAGGTAGCTCCCACCGACGAGCGCGGCGGCTACGAACAGCGTTTCCACGAAGAGCAGCTCGCGACCGCGGCGGTGCCCGTCTATCTGGGCCGGCCACAGCGTCGCGGCGAGCGCGTAGACG
>Ga0209160_1000280_pt1 | contig 40276 bp, 35 predicted proteins | sample GraSoiAngelo_153_FD_186167 | JGI IMG/M metagenome (GOLD analysis project Ga0209160, IMG submission 186167) | Grasslands soil microbial communities from the Angelo Coastal Reserve, California, USA - 14_1009_12_40cm (SPAdes) (version 2) | ecosystem: Environmental > Terrestrial > Soil > Grasslands ...
GACCTCGAAGACTTCGCATGGTCACCCGACAGCCGCCGCCTTGTGCTCGTCCTTCGCGATCCGAGCCCTGAAGAACTCGAAGCCGCCAAGGAGAAAAAGGACAAACCCGCAGCGGGCAAGGAAAAGGAAAAACCTAAAACCCAGAAACCGTGGGTCATTGACCGCCTGCAATTCAAGATGGACGAAATCGGGTATCTCGACCGTCGCCGTACCCACCTCTATGCATTCGACTTAGCGGCCAGAAGCCTTACGCAAATCACTTCCGGTGACTTCGACGATTCCGAGCCGGCCTGGTCTCCGGACAGCAAGCTCCTTGCCTTCAGCAGCAATCGCTCCAAGCCGGACCCGGACGCCAGCTACGACATCAATATCTGGGTTGTCGCGGCGGATAACACCGATAAAGGCGCTCATCTCACCCAGGTCACCACCAACCCCGGCGCAGACACCACGCCCGCATGGTCTCCAGACGGCAAGTGGATCACTTACGTCACCCAGCTCGAGCCGCGCCTCTTCGATTACGCCACTAGGCATGTTGCTGTTTCACCCGCTGTATGCGGCCCCGCCAAAGTCCTCACTCTCGCCCTCGACCGCAATGCGGACCAGCCGCGCTTTTCGTCCGACGGAAAGATCTTTTTCATTGCAGACGACGACGGTGCGCTGCGGCTTTACACAATTGATGTCGCCACTGGCACCATCACCTTCGGCGATGGCGAGCACGGAGCGCGGCCACCCATCGGCGGCCGCCTCGCCGTCAACGGCTATTCCATGGGCGGCGGTGCCGCCGGGAACGTCGCCGTCGGCAACGTCGTCGCTGCGCAAATCTCCACGCCGGAGCATCCCGACGAAATCTTCTCCCTCATCGGAGGCAAGCTCACTCAAATTACTCATACTAATGATGCCCTCCTCAGGCAGCTTAAGCTTTCGCGGCCCGCATACGTCCGCTTCAAAAGCAAGGACGGCACAACCGTCTCCGGCTATCTCTACAAGCCCCTTGGCTACGTCCCGGGAAAGAAGTACCCCACTATCCTTCGGCCCCACGGCGGCCCGGTGTGGGCGTATTACGCCGAATTCGATCATCTGCCTCAGCTCTACGCCGCCAACGGCTATGTCGTCCTATTTCCCAATCCCCGCGGCTCCACCGGCTACGGCCAGAAACACGCACAGGCCATCTGGGCCGATTGGGGCAACAAGGATTTTCAGGACGATATGGCCATGGTGGACTACGCCATCGAGCAGGGCATTGCCGACCCGGCGAAGCTCGCCGTCGGCGGCTGGTCCTATGGCGGCATCTCTACGGACTTCATCATCGCCCAGACCAACCGTTTCAAAGCGGCCATCTCCGGCGCAGGCAGCGCCCTCTTCGTTAGCTTTTACGGCCACGACCATTACCAGCGCGATTACGAAGCGGAACTCGGCCACCCGTGGGAGAACAAAGCCATTTGGGAAAAGGTCTCACCCTTCTACCGCGTCAACAACGTCACCACCCCAACTCTATTCATGGGTGGCGACATCGATTGGAATGTTCCCATCCTGGGCAGCGAGCAGATGTACCAGGCCTTGAAGCGCCTCGGTCGCGCCACCGAACTTGTCGTCTACCCGGGCGAGTACCACGAATTCAAAACGCCCTCCCACCTCAAGGATCGCCTCGAGCGCTACCTCGCCTGGTACAACCACTACGTCAAAGGTGACTCCGCTCCCGCGCGTCCGCCCGAGCAGCCACTTGCCCCCGCGGCTAAGCCCGCGGACTGAAAGGTGACTTACACTTCAGCCGATTTGTTCCTGACCGTCACTTGGCTGTGATATACCACTCAGCGAAACTCGTGGAGGTTCATCGGCCATGAATCGCAATCTCTTTGCCAGGGCGATCGCCATTCTGTTGCTCGGGATGTTGTTCGCTTCCTACACCAACCATGACCAACAAAAATGGCGGCGATTAGGGCGTGATGCGTTTGTCGCACACGAGTTGGAGAGATTCGATCGGTTTATTGCGCGACCGCAGCCGCTTGTCGTGATAGCTTTCGCCACTTTCTTCGTTGTGGGGCTGCTGTTCGGCTTCTACGAACTCATCGTTTACGTGCTCTCTGCGGTCTTGAAATCGTCTGCTCCTGCTCAAGCGGGACCACCAGGCAGCATGAGCGTCCCGTTATCCTGAGTTCGCGAGGGGCGCCCCTCTTCCCAGCCTCTCCTCTGCTACACTACGCCTCCGGATTAAGGCGCATCTCAGCCGCAGGAGCATGCCAATGAAATTCCATGTCCGTCTTTCTCTCGTTCTTTTTCTCGTTGCAATTCCCACTCTTGCACAAGAGACATCGCAAAAGTCTCCGCGACCTATCACCATCGACGACTTCTTCCAGATTCGCGATGTCTCCCAACCCGAGCTCAGTCCGGATGGGCAATGGGTCGCTTACGCCGTGCGCACCAGAATGCTCAAGGAGGACAAGAACGAGCAGCGCCTCTGGATGATTTCCACGCAAGGTGGCGACGCGATTCCCCTTACCGCCGAAGGCGTTTCCTCTTCCCATGTGCGCTGGAGTCCCGACGGCAAATACCTTTCGTTTCTCTCCGCCCGCGACGGCGGCAAGGCCCAGATCTGGCTGCTCGACCGCCGCGGCGGCGAAGCGGTTCGTCTGACCGACACCGCTCAAGGTGTCGACGACTTCGAGTGGTCTCCCGACAGCACCCGTCTCGTGCTGATTCTCCGCGACCCCAAACCCGAGGATCTCGAGGCCGCCAAAAGCAAGGAAAAGCCCGCCGCTGGTGCGCCAGCGAAACCCAAGACTCCGCCCCCTTTTGTCATCGACCGTCTCCAATTCAAGCGCGACACCGTCGGCTACCTCGACCGCCGCCGCACTCATTTGTACGTCTTTAATATCGCCGCCAAGACGACCACTCAAATCACTTCCGGCGATTTCGATGACAACGAGCCCGCCTGGTCGCCCGACGGCAAATCTCTCGCTTTCACCAGCAATCGCAGCACGCCCGATCCCGATGGCACTCGCGACTCGAATATCTGGGTCGTCGCCGCGGACAACACCGACAAAGGCGCCCGCCTTACCCAGATCACCACCAATCCTAGCCCGGACAACCAGCCTGCCTGGTCCCCTGACGGCAAATGGATCACCTACGTCACCGAGCTTGACCCACACCTTTTCTACTACTCCACGCAACATCTCGCCGTCGCTCCGGCGACCGGCGGCGAAGCGAAAGTCCTCACCGCCGCCTTTGACCGCAGCGTTCACCGCCCGCGCTTCTCTAGCGATGGTCAATACATTTACTTCACGGCGGAAGACGACGGCACATTGAATCTCTGTCGCATTGCTGCCACAGGTGGAGAAATCACTCGCTCCATCGGCGGTCGCCTCACGGTCGCAAATTATTCCCTCGGCAAAGATGGCTCCTTCGCCGCGCAAGTCAGCACCGTCGACCGCGCTGACGAAATTTTCTTTCTCCCGGCCGGTGCCAAAGAACCCAAGCGTCTGACCAAAACCAACGACGCCCTCTTCTCCCAGCTCCGCCTCGCGCAAGCCGAGTATGTGCATTTCAAGAGCAAGGACGGCACGTCGGTCGCGGGTTATCTCTACAAACCGCTCGACTACGCTCCCGGCAAGAAAATCCCGACCTTGCTGAACCCCCATGGCGGCCCCGTGGGTCAGTACACTCCATCTTTCTATCATCTGGCCCAGCTCTATGCCGCCAACGGCTACGCCGTCTTGCTTCCCAATCCGCGGGGATCTTCCGGTTACGGGCAGAAATTCTGTGCAGCGATCTATGCCGACTGGGGGAACAAGGACTATCAGGACGATATGGCTATGGTGGACTACACGGTCGCGCAAGGCATTGCTGATCCCGACAAACTTGGAGTCGGTGGCTGGTCCTACGGCGGCATCTCCACCGACTTCATCATTGCCCAGACCAGCCGCTTCAAAGCCGCCATCTCCGGCGCCGGCGTCGCGCTTCTTACAAGCTTTTACGGGCATGACCACTACCAGCGTGACTACGAAATCGAGCTTGGTTATCCTTGGGATCACCAAGCAGTCTGGGACAAAATTTCGCCTTTCTACAAAGTCAAGAACATCACTACACCCACGCTCTTCATGGGTGGCGACATCGACTGGAACGTTCCTATTCTTGGTAGCGAGCAGATGTATCAAGCGATGAAGAGCCTTGGCCGCACCACGGAACTCGTCGTCTACCCCGGCGAATACCACGGCTTCACCACGCCGTCGCACATCAAGGACCGCCTCGAGCGCTTCCTCGCCTGGTACGCTCACTACGTGAAAGGCGACTCCGCTCCTGCACGTCCACCCGAACAACCCGCCGCGCCTGCCGCCAAGCCCACCAGCTGAGCCAAACCATATTCTCTTGTAGGGGCGCAGCATGTTGCGCCCCATCTTGGCAACGAACGCCAACCTACCACTCTTTGCTTCTGCAGGGCCTGGAGGTATGCTCACAAGCTCTCAGGAGGCATCATGTCTCGAATTTCTACGCTCGCGCTCACAATTCTGGCTCTTACTGTGGCAAGCTCTCTCTCCGCCCAACAATCCTTCACCGTCGGCACCGCCACCGCCGCTCCCGGCCAAAAAGCCACCGGCTATCTTGAAGTTCCTGCTGGTGTGGACGCCGCCACTAGCATCCCCGTCGTCGTCGTGAACGGCGCGAAGCCCGGCAAAGTCCTCGCGCTGGTCTCCGGCGCGCACGGCACCGAATACGTCTCCATCATCGCCATCGAAAAACTCATCCCCGCTCTCGACCCCGCCCAAGTCACCGGCACCGTCATCCTCGTTCCGCTCATCAACATCCAATCCTTCGAGCAAAAAGTCCCCCACGTCAATCCCGTCGACAACAAAAGTATGAACCGCTTCTATCCGGGCAAAGCTGACGGCACGCAGACCGAGCGTGCTTCCTTTCTCATCACCAAAGAAATCGTCGACCGCTGTGATTACCTCATCGACTACCATGGCGGTGACCTCGACGAGAGCCTCCGCCCTTACGCGTATTGGGGCCCCACCGGCCGTGAAGCTCAGGACCGCATCTCCAAGGAAATGGTTCTGGCCTTCGGCCTCGACCACATCATCATCTGGGGCGAGCGCCCCACCGATCCCGCCGCCACCCGCTACCTCGACAACACCGCCTCCGTCCGCGGGAAGCCCTCCATCGTCGTCGAAGCCGGCCACGCCGGTACTGTCGAGACCGATGACGTCAACCTTCTCGTCAACGGCACGCTGAGCACCATGCGCGCCCTCAAAATGCTTCCTGGCGATCCTCATCCCATCGAAAATCCCGTGTGGATTGAAAAACTCTCGGACGTCCTGGCCGACGGCCCCGGCATCTGGTATCCGCTCGTGAAGCGCGGCACCTACGTCTCCGCCGGAATGAAGCTCGGCACCATCACCGACTTCTTCGGCAAAGTCATCACCGAGCCCCGCGCTCCCGTCTCCGGGGTCGTTCTTCATGTCAACGCCGTCCCCTCGCTGAAAAAAGCCGATAACATCGCCGACCTCGGCGTGATCGCTTCCCACGCCCCGTGATCGCCACCAGTTGCGCGAGCTTTTTAACCTGTGCCAGCCGCGCCCTGCCGCAGCCTTCGCGCTTGCTCATCGACGGCTGTTTGACCCTCCTATTCGCTGTGCCATTTTTGTGATAAACACTCCTTCATCCGTCCGCCAGGAGGATCCATGCGCAAATGGGGCATCGTCATTTCGGTCTTTTACGCCCTGGTCCTCTTGGGCCTGATCGTGCCCGGAAGCATGTTTCTTGCCGGAGGTGATTTCTCGAAGTGGTCAGGCCTGCTCCGTGGCGTGAAGAACTCCTACACTGATTGGACGTTTTGGATTCTAGCCGGGACCCTCATGGTCAGTGAAGTGCTCCTCCTTTTCGTATCTGTTGATACGTCTTACAAACGGCTCAAGCCGCGAGCGCACATTCTTGTTTCCTGTGCCGTCGTCACGCTGCTTTCCGCCCTCCTCACTTCCGGTATAGCTTGGTCCTTGGGCGTCGCAATACGCGGCGATAAATTCCTCGATTTCTTAGACAAGTTCGACACTCGCTTTTTGGGTGATGATGAACATTCCCTGATCTTTTTGCTGCTGATTTTTTGGGGCACACTCTGGGTGCTCTGGGCCATCCTGTTTTACTTCTATTACCGGAACTCTTCGGCGGTGGTAACCAAGCTCATCTCCTGGTTGCTTAAGGGCAGCGTCTTAGAGCTGCTGATCGCCGTCCCCTGTCATGTCATCGTCCGTCGCCGCCACGACTGTTCGGCGCCTGCAGTTACCAGCTTCGGCATCGCCACCGGCATCGCCATCATGCTTCTCTCCTTCGGCCCCAGCGTTCTCTTTCTTTACAAAAAACGCCTCGACGCCTATCTGCCTCGTTCTTCCGCCTAGACCGTTGCCGCTTTTGAGGAGTATTCATGGTCGGAAAAGGCATCCTAATTCTCGCCGGCATCGTCTCCACGCTTTTGGGCCTGTTCTTGACCTTGCTCGTCTTCGGCATGTTCCAACACCCGGGCGGAATCGGCGCCGAAAGGCTGCTCGGTCCCATCTTTGGCCTCATCGCTCTAGGCCTCTTCATCCTCGGTGGCATCTGTTTCTACGCCGCCTCCCGCATCAACAAGCCCCCTTCCTGACGCTCGGCTCCATCTCCTGCTCACCCCAAAACGAAAACGGCGTTTCGCCTTTTTGCGAAGCGCCGTTTTCTGCAATCCTATGAATTCGTCGAAACTTAGTTCTTGTTCGCCACCGCTGCCGGAGCCTGCTCCCGCGGCGTCATCGACACCACGATATACTCCCGCTCTTTATTGTCGCTGCCTTCCGCCACTCTCAGAATCAATTTGTCTTTGTGAATGCGGAATTGCGCCGTCTCTCCGATCGGCAGCAGCGCCGGATGCTTGTCATCCTTCGGCCGTATCCGGTAGACCACCCGTTCCGCTTGCAGCACATACTCCTGGCAAAGCAATTCCTGAGTCTTTTTGTGTTGTCCGTCCGTGCCCAGCAATTCACCCGCTACGGTCTTCGATCCCTTTTCCTGCATTCCGCAGGGCGCCGAGTCCATCCGCAGCAAGGTTCCCTTTTGATAGTCATCGCGTTCTTTGGCTTCGCAAACCCCCGCCAAAAGCAGGCAGCCCACGAGCGCACCAACCCTGATATTCATGGAGTCTCCCCTCCCTTCTCAAAGTAAGGGGGCCAACCGCGCCGAAAAATAGCCCGAAAGTCCTTTTGTGCTCAAACCATAAAGACAGCCGGCCCGAGTTTCCAGTACTCTACTCTCGCACCTGGGCGAGGCATCCTCATGCTGGCATTAACCTGGCTATTCGGCTTGATCGTCTTCGTGACCACCGCCTTGGTCCTCTTATTCCTTTACCTTCCTCGCGTCGGCGAGCTGTTTCATCAGCACGTCCGCGATCGTCCTCGGCGCCGTCTTTTCCTGGCCGCTGTGGGATTCTTCGTCACTCTAGGGGTGGCACGCTCCGTGGCCTACGCCGCCTCTCGCGACATTGGCCCGTTTCACTACATTTATATTCGCGGCACCCACATCCACCATCTGGTTTGGGGGATTCTCTTACTCCTTATCGTGGGATTCTGCTGGCTCATCGAAGTGGGCACGGGAACCAAGTCCTCGTCTATTTTTGCCAGTCGCTTGATGTCCCTGCTCTATGGTGTCGGCGCCGCTCTCACTCTCGACGAATTCTCTCTCTGGCTCAATCTCGAGGAGGGTGTCTACTGGACCCGCGAAGGCCGCGCCAGCCTGGACGCCGTGCTCCTCTTCGCCGCCGCCCTGGTCATTGGCATCTGGGGGCGCGATTTCCTCAAGGCCCTCACCGGCGAACTTTTCCGCCCCCGCCGCCACAAAGCGCGTTAAACGCTTTTGTTTCCGCCCCGCCTTTCCCATTCCTGGCTGTACGCTTTTCCCGGCTGCCCGCATCTTCCGGCCAGACCCCGCATCCAATTCTACTCGGCGGTAAACTCGCTCCTTCCGCAACGCGGATCGAAAGGACCAGCGCCAGATGAAGCTCGTCTCAGTCAATGTCGGACTCCCTCGCGAAGTCACCTGGCACGGGAAAATCGTGACCACGGCCATCTTCAAGCAGCCGGCCGAAGGCCGCGTGCGCTTGCGCAAACTCAATTTGAACGGCGACCGTCAGGCGGACCTCACCGTCCACGGCGGCGAGCATAAAGCCGTTTACTGCTATCCGGTCGAACACTACGCCTACTGGAAAAAGGAGTTGCCCGGGCGCGATTTGCCAATGGCCATCTTCGGAGAAAACTTCACCACTGAAGGCTTGCTGGAAGACTCCGTGCATCTCGGCGACCGCTTCTCCGTCGGCTCTGCCGAAGCGATCGTCACGCAGCCGCGCCTCCCTTGCTACAAGCTCGGCGTCCGCTTCCAGGCCGACGACATGGTCAAGCGCTTCCTCGCGAGCGCCCGCATCGGTTTCTACCTCGCCGTCACCCGCGAGGGAGAAGTCGGTTCCGGCGATGAGATCAAGCCGCTTGCTCGCGACCCGCACGCTGTCCCCGTTTCGGAAATCACGCGCCTGTACGTCGCAAAGCGCTATGCCGCCGACGACCTCGCCTCCGTCCGCCGCGCCTTGCAGGTCGCCGCACTCCCCGAAAGTTGGAAAGCGTACTTCCGCGACCGCCTGGCCAAGACAAACTTCTGAACGCTTGGGGAGTTCAACGGGAGCAGTTTGGTTGTTGACAAAGCAAGAGTTAGTTGTTGGCTGGTGCATGTTGTTCCTCGATGGGGAGGTACACGAGGGGGTATACACACCCCCGGGGAAAGATGCAAAAGCATGAAAAGAAAGCGGTTGTGGGAGGAGCATCTTGCAAGTGGTTGAAAATAAAGGTGCAAATTTGCAGGGGTGGCGACGAGATGCTGCGGTATGCTCTGCCGACCCAGGTGACACCCGGCAGTTTACGTAAGAGCAGATTCTAAAGGGCTTACAGACGTCACGATTTGTAAGTGCGGAATCTAAAGGAGTTGCCGTGACGAGTTTTTCGTCACGTGACGGGCAAAGAGTGAAGTACGGAAGCAAAGAGGTAGGGAAATAGGGGGAAAGGAACGGGTTAAGGAATGGAGAACTGCGGCGGGGATGGGGTCGAGCCCTTCGGCGAAGCTCAGGGTGAAAATTCACGACACATGATAGCACTGATTACAGAGTTTGTCAAGTAAAAATAAAGTATTCCTTTTGAACAAGTTACGGAATCGTGCAAATGGGCGCGTAAGCGAAAGAAAACACATGGGTAGAGCTCACTGGGGGCGGGGGAAATGCCGGAAGGCGGACGGAGGGTGCGATCGAGAAGCGGTTTTCAAACTGTCAAGAATAGGCCACGCGTCAGTGGAACAGTCAAAACCCCCAGGCGCAAACCCGGCGCCCGGGGCACCCGCAAAACCCGCAAGGATTGATTGGATAAGAGCGGAGGCTCCGATCGGTGGCCGAGTATGCTTCTGATTGGAGGACCGAAGCAATTCGGTCGAAAGGAGCCCTCGATGATTGTAATTGGATGCGATTATCACCCCAGTTGGCAACAGGTTTGTTGGATGGAGACCACCACGGGAGAGACCGGCGAGCAAAAACTAGAACACGCGTCGGGCGAAGCCGAGAGATTTTACCGGCGACTGCCAACGCCTGCGCTGATTGGGATGGAGTCGACCGGGAACTGTCAGTGGTTTGTCGATCTGGTCGGGGCGCTGGACCATCAGCTCTGGATTGGGGACGCGGCGAAGATTCGCGCAACCGATGTGCGGCAACAGAAGCACGATCGCAGAGATGCCGCGCTGATCCTGAAGCTGCTGCTGGAGGGACGGTTTCCGCGCATCTGGGTACCGTCGGGAGAGGAGAAGGACCTGCGGCAGCTTTTGATTCACCGCTACAAGCTGGTGCGCATCCGCGCACAGGTGAAGAACGAACTGCAGCACCTGGCGATGAACCAGGGGGGTGATCCGGAAGCGGAAGTTGTGGAGCAAAGCGGGAGAAAAGGTGCTCCGCGAGCTACCGCTGCGGGCGTGGGGGAGCCGGCGGCGAGAAGACCTGTTCAGGTTAAGAGGGATGTTGGACGAGCAGATTGCCCCACTCGATCAAGCCGTGGCGGAGTCTGCTGAGAACCATGAGCAGGCTCGGCTGTTGATGACCCAGCCGGGCGTGGGGCCGGTCACCGCGATGGCCTATGTGCTGACGATGGGCGACGTACAGCGGTTCCGGCGCGGGAAACAGGTGGCGAGTTATCTGGGGTTGATCCCGCGAGAGTACAGTTCCGGCGGGAAGCAGCGATTCGGATCGATCAGCAAGCAGGGGAACCGCTTCCTACGGATGTTGTTAGTGGAAGCGGCGCAGGTTGCGGTGCGCTGCGATCCGCAGATGAGGAATGAGTATTTGCACCGCTGCCACAGCAAGGCGAAAGGAGTAGCGAAGGTGGCGGCGGCGAGGAAATTGGCGATTCGACTCTACTGGATGCTGAGAACCAATACAGCATATCCGGAGGTCGTTCGTGTCGAGAGCAGCTCGCGGGTGCCGCTGGTCAGCGCAAGCTAGACCGAAGTGTTGATTGGGCGCTCTCGTCCCGGTGCAGACCGGGATTCGGATAGAAGAATCATGGCCGTGGTACAAGGCCGTATCGATGGTTGGCGGAACGATTCGCCGAAGAGTGATTCACCGTGAAAGTTTCAGAGCTTCGGTCCTCCACCTCTCTGAATTCAAGCGGTGCTGGAATTCGTGTCGGGGTTTACGTCCGGGCCACCCGCCCCCGATAAGGGGCTGCTATTCGCCGGTTATGCGAGAATGCTGATCCAGAGGAAGAAGCCATGACCGAGACCAAAAACTCGATCTCGGAGAGCGATCTACTCGTTCCTTTTGAGATTCAAAATATCCCTAGAGAATACAAAGAATACTACCTCGCAAAACGACAGAACTTTTTCGCCAGCGTTCAGGGATTTTCGGAAACGTTCGACTGCTACATGCTGCTTGACAAAATATGGTTACGGGAATTTCAAGACCTCAAAGTTGCTAGTGATCTGAACCGGATGTTTCCCTTGCTTCTGTATTTCAACGCGCACGCCAAGATACGTGTCAGTATTGAACTTGCACTGTCCGGCTGCCTAGCCGAAGCTCGTTCTATTCTTCGGGACGCAATCGAGTTTGTTGCGCACGCTCACCATATGCTTAGCGATCCTGCTCTGCAGATGAAATGGCTCAGCAAGAACGACCAGGAGAAAGCCTTCAAGGAAGCGTTTGAAAAGAACAAGAAGGCAGGCCTGTTTAACGAACTCGACGAATTACACAAAGCATGGGGAGACTTATCCGAAACCGGATCACACGCGACGATCAACGCGGTCTGTGACCGGTTTGCTATGGTCGAAGACGGGAAAACATTTGAGTGGCAGATGCGCTACTTGGGAATCGAACCACGCATGTGGGGTATGCAGCTTTTGTGGATGCTGTTGGTGTGCTTTACGATGGAGCAGACACTATTTCTTGATTACGAAAACCGTCTGCAGTTGGATGACACACTTCTGAAAATGCGTGCCGAATTCGAGAATAGGAAAGAACAACTACGTAGAGATTTGATTGTACGCTACGAAGTGCCACCCCCTGTTGCACGCGGAGTGTCACCATAAAGCGGTGACATGATCTTACCTCTGAAGAAGCGGCACGCGCTCGCGCGCGGGCTAGGTGATATTCCAGGGCTTGCGGTACTGCTTGGTGAGCTTTGCGTGGGTAAGTAAGCGTAAAAAACAGGAGGAGCGAATGTCGTTTTGTCGGTCTCCAGAGGGATTACGACGGGGAACCTTGCGGCGATGAAGAGCGTTGAGTCACCGAAATCGGGGCAGAAGAAGTAACACTGTTAGTGCTCCTGGCCTGGAGCCAGGATAGCAACGCGGCGCGCCCGGCACTGGTCGGCTGGTAATTCTGGTCCAGCAGACCATCGCGCACCAAGCGATTGATAACGGTCACATCAGGAAAGGTCTGCCCGAGTTGAAGCCTGCCATTCGGCCAGGACCACAGACGCTCGCCGTTCAAGATTTGCTGGAAGGTTTGGGCCTCGGATTCGTTGAGGTTCACCATAAGCGCTAGAGAGGTCGATGCCCCGGTTAACATACCGACCCAGTTTCACGGCTAGGGAAGCTGGCGTTGGACCCCCGGCAGGGTGTGCATGCCAAGTGCCATGCACGCAGCACAGGAGTTTTGGTCAACCTGCTGATTTCAAATAACTTACAAGTGGGATGGCCCACCCCGGTGCAATCTCGTGCCGCCGCTGATGAAAAAGTTTGCACTCAAATTCTAAAAACGGAGTGCACATGCTTCTGCAACGGACCGAGGCGCCATGCTTGTGAGAGGGAGTTCAGAGAATCCATGAGAGGCAGCGTGGAAGCTGAGATCCATCGGCGAACCTCGCCGGTTCGCCTCATGATGAAACCGCTTTTTTTCGACAGGCCGGGCTGGTGGTGAGAATACGGCGCTAGTTGAGCAGGCGGAGGATGGCTTTGAAGAGGATGGCGCCAAAGAGGGCGGCACCGGGGATGGTGAGGACCCAGGCGTAGACGATGCGCCGGGTAATACCCCAGCGGACGGCGGAGAGGCGACGAGTAGCGCCGACGCCGACGATGGCGCCGGTAATGGTGTGGGTGGTGCTGACGGGAATGCCGAAGACGGCGTTGGCGACAATGGTCAGCCCGCCGGCAGTTTCCGCGGCGAAGCCACCGAAGGGAACGAGCTTGGTGATGCGCTGGCCCATGGTCTTGATGATGCGCCATCCGCCAGCCATGGTGCCGCCCCCCATAGCTAAGTGGCAGCAGATGATGACCCAGTAAGGAACGACGAAGGACTTGAGCAGGCCACCGGCGACAAGAGCCGTGGTGATGATACCCATGCCTTTCTGCGAATCATTTGTACCGTGGCCGAGGCTGAAGAGCGCCGCAGAAAGCAACTGCAAGCGGCGGAACCAGCGGTCGACTTTCTGGGGACGCTGGAGGCGCACAATCCAACTGGTGATGAGGGTCAAAATGATGGCGAGAATCATGCCCACGACCGGCGAGAGGAAGATGAAGGTAACCGGCTTGATCCAGCCAGCGAGGATGAGCGCTTTGAAGCCGGAGCGCGCTACGGCGGCGCCGCCGTAGCCGCCAATGAGGGCGTGGGAGGAACTCGTGGGCAGGCCGAGGATGAGGGTGATCAGGTTCCAGGAAATCGCGCCGAGCAGGCCGGCAAGCAAGACTTGCTGGTTGATCAGCTCGATGTGAATCATGCCCTTGCCAATGGTGCTGGCGACGGCGGTGCCGAAAACGAAGGCGGCGATGAAGTTCCAGAAAGCAGCCCAGGCGACGGCGCGGAAGGGGGTGAGCACGCGAGTGGATACGACAGTGGCGATGGAATTGGCGGCGTCGTGCCAGCCGTTGGAGAACTCGAAGGCCAGGGTGAGGAAGATGACGACAACGAGGAGGGAGAAGCTGGTCATGGATGAGGCTCGAAAATGTGAGTCGAATGAGGATGCACAGAGAGCGACGGACTGGCGCTTATTTCGGGACGTTCACACCACGATCCCTCGACTACGTCCGGGCAAAAGACGCCCGGACTTCGCTCGGAATGACAGCGTCTCGTTTTTGCGTAGCGCAGGCTGGTGGAAAGCATTGGGAGTTAGCCGCTCTTGAGAATGACGCCTTCGATGACGTTGGCGACGTCTTCGCACTTGTCGACGGCGGTTTCGATGACTTCGAAGATTTCCTTCCACTTGATGATCTGGACGGAGTTTTTTTCCTCATCAAAAAGCTGGGCAATGAGGGTACGGCAGACGCGGTCGCTGTCATTTTCGTAGCGGTTGATCTCGATGCAGTGCTTGAGGGCGTTCTGCGGCGTTTCCATGGCACGCACCGCGGCGACGACTTCGACCGTGGCGGCTTCAAGGATCTTGGCGAGATCAAGGGTGCCCGTGCGTATGGAGTCGACGCGGTAGAGCACGAAGCGGCTGGCGGCGGCGTCAATGAGGTCGATGACGTCATCAAGCTGGCTGCAGAGTTCGTGAATGTCTTCGCGGTCGAATGGAGTGATGAAGGTCTGGTTCAGCTTGGTGAAAATGGCGTGAGTGATTTCATCGCCCTCGTGCTCAAAAGCTTTGACGATCTGCACCTGCTCGGGAACCCCGGTGTAATGGCTGAGCATCTTGAGCAGGGCGTTGGCCCCGGCGTTGATGTTTTCGGCTTGCTTGACGAAGAGCTCGTAGAAGCCCACTTCGCGCGGCAGGAAGCGCTGCAAGAGTCCAGGCATTTGTATGAGTCTCCCCTGAGGAGCGTGTTGGTTGAGGCAGGGAGAGTGTAGCGAAGGAGGCGCACCGAGACAAGGCGGCCGGGACGGATCAGGTTAGAGAAACCGATTTGGAAGGCCTTGGCTGGAGTCGGGCACACGCGTTCGAAACAGAAAGGGCGTCCTGGTTGGAACCGAGGACGCCCTTCGGATTGAGGTTGTGGGCAGGCTGGCGATTTTAGTACATGCCGCCCATGCCGCCTGCGCCGGGAGCGCCGGCTGCCGCGGCCTTCCTGTCGTCTTCCTTGAGTTCGGCGACGAGCGCTTCGGTAGTGAGCATCAGGCCCGCGATGGAGGCTGCGTTCTGCAGCGCCAGGCGGGTGACCTTGGCCGGGTCGATAACGCCCATCTTCACCATGTCGCCGTACTCGCCGGTTTCCGCGTTGAATCCGAAGTTCTCATCCTTGGACTCGCGGATTTTGCCGATCACGACGGCACCTTCGGAGCCGGCGTTGAGGGCAATCTGGCGGGTCGGCTCTTCGAGCGCGCGCCTCACGATGCCCGCGCCAACGGCCTCGTCATCGTGGAGCTTGAGCTTCTCGACTGCGGCGAGACAGCGAAGCAGCGCCGAGCCGCCGCCGGGAACGATGCCTTCCTCGACGGCTGCGCGGGTGGCGTGCATGGCATCCTCAACGCGAGCCTTCTTTTCCTTGAGCTCGGTCTCGGTGGCTGCACCAACCTTGATGACGGCGACGCCGCCAACCAGCTTGGCAAGGCGCTCTTGGAGCTTCTCCTTGTCGTAGTCGGAGGTGGTGATCTCAATCTGTTCGCGGATCTGCTTGACCCGCCCTTCGATATCGGTGTGCTTGCCCGCACCTTCGATGATCGTGGTGTTGTCCTTGTCGATGGTGACTTTCTTGGCGTGGCCGAGGTCCTCGAGCTTCACATTCTCGAGCTTGATGCCGAGATCTTCCGTGATGGCCTTGCCACCGGTCAGGGTGGCGATATCTTCGAGCATGGCCTTGCGGCGATCGCCGAAGCCGGGAGCCTTGACGGCAGCGCACTGCAGCGTGCCGCGGAGCTTGTTCACCACGAGGGTGGCGAGAGCTTCGCCTTCGACTTCTTCCGCGAGGATCAGCAGGGGCTTACCCGCCTTGGCGATGCCTTCGAGCAAGGGGAGCAGGTCCTTCATCGAGCTGATTTTCTTTTCGTGGATGAGGATGCGGACGTCTTCCAGCACGCACTCCATGCGGTCGGGATCGGTGATGAAGTAGGGGGAGAGGTAGCCCCGGTCAAACTGCATGCCTTCCACGACTTCAAGGTTCGTTTCCATCGTCTTGGATTCCTCGACGGTGATGACGCCATCCTTGCCGACCTTCTTCATCGCCTCGGCGATGATGTTGCCGATCTGCTTGTCGTTGTTTGCGGAGATTGAGCCGACCTGGGCGATCATGTCGCCCTTGACGTCCTTGTGGAGCTTCTTGATTTCTTCGACGGCGACTTCAACGGCCTTGTCGATGCCGCGCTTGAGAGCGGTGGGGCTGGCGCCGGCGGCGACAGTCTTGACGCCCTCGCGGAAGATGGCCTGCGCGAGCACGGTCGCGGTGGTCGTGCCGTCGCCGGCAACATCGGAAGTCTTGGAAGCGACTTCACGGACCATCTGCGCGCCCATGTTCTCGAGGGGATCCCTGAGCTCGATTTCCTTGGCCACGGTCACGCCGTCCTTGGTGATGACGGGCGCGCCGAACTTCTTTTCGATTACCGCGTTGCGGCCCTTGGGGCCGAGGGTAATCTTCACTGCATCGGCAAGAGCGTTCACGCCGCGCAAAATCGCCTGACGGGACGCCTCACCTGTAACAATCTGCTTCGCCATTTTCTTCATTCCTCCTGAATTTGGTTGCTGACTTCGAAACTTCTCTTGAGATCGTGACATCGACGGCAGGGCAAGCGCTGCCCCTACAGAGTGGGACTGCGACTTACTTCTTGCCGCCCACGGCCTTCGCTGCGCCGCTCAGCTTCGCCAGAATCTCTTCTTCACGAAGGATGAGGTATTCTTCGTCTTCGATTTTGATTTCCGTGCCGCTGTATTTGCCGAAGAGGACGCGGTCACCTGGCTTAACGTCCAGCGGGATGCGCTCGCCTTTCTCGCGCTTGCCAGCGCCGACGGCGATGATCTCGCCTTCCATCGGTTTTTCTTTTGCGGTGTCAGGGATGATGATGCCACCCCTGGTAGTTTCCTTTTCTTCAATGCGCTTCACAATGACACGGTCGTGGAGCGGGGTCAGTTGCACTGCCATCTTGGACAACCTCCATAGGTGATATAATGGTTTGACTGAAGGCTGTGGGAGATAAAGGGGATTAGCACTCCTCACAACCGACTGCTAATATAGCAGAAAATCGCTGCATGTCAAGCGTTTTCCCGACGAAATCAGCCGTCTCCTTACCGTTACTCTTCTCATCTAAATTGCTTGGATGCAATAGCTTAGGAGGTGCAAGACAAATCTTGCACTTGGTGATTGCCATGCTATAAGTCTGAGCTTAGAATCGCGGGAGCTTGTCCGATGCACTACACTGTTTATCTTCGACTGGTGTTGCTGACGGCGGGGACGCTTCTGCCGTTCTTCTGGATGGTGGTGATCCTCGGGCATCGGCGGCAGAGGAATTTCGAGCGCATCTTCTTTTTCTTGTGCCTCGCGCTGGTTTTCTTCTTTGGCGCCTCGCTGCTGGCCCTGAATGCGCAGCTTTACTACACGACGATCCCGCCCTCGCTAGCGGTATTCACGTGGACGGTGCTCTGCCTGGGCCTGTGGTTTGTGCCGTCGCTGCTGGTGCATTTGCACGTCGAATACGGGCAGATTAGAGGACTCCTGCGCGCCGGTGTGCCCAAAGGGATTTGGTTGGGGGTAGCTTATCTTCCTGCGCTTTTGTTACTGCCCCGCCTCTATTCCGCGCTCCGTCTGCGTGCCGGCTTCGATTTGGTTTTGCCCAGCAATTCGCTGGGCCGAGCTTTTCAGATTTGGCTCGTTTCCGGGCTCTTGGTCTCCGCGGCATGGCAATGGCGATTCGTGACGGCGGCTCCCGACAAGGAGCAAAAGTCATTCCACGATTCCGTGCGATTCGAACTTGCATGGGTTGCCGTCTGGATTCTGGCGCTGCATTTCGGATTCTCACGATTACGAAGCTTTAGCGATCAAAACGCTGCGATCGTCACGACGATGGTGGCGTGTTTTGCGCTGGCACCATTAGCGGCCCTGATTCGTAACGTACAGCAGTTCAATTTCCTGCAGATCGGACGGCAGCAAAACCTGGTCTATGCGGTGTCCACCACGTTTTTGGCGCTGCTTTATCTTAGTTTCGTCCGGCGGATCAGCCAGTGGATGGAACCTTACCTACCGCCGGAAGCCACAGCAGCCCTCCTTCTATTCCTTCCCGTGGTGTTTTTCGAGCCCCTGCAACGACTGATGAAAAGAGTTCTGCGGCGTACCGCGCAAACCGAGGTGGATCGGGCGCAACGCCTGATGGGACCCATTCAGGAGGCCGCCCGGCTCGGCAATCTGGAAAGACTAAGCGGCTTCATCGAGAAATGGATTGGAGAACAGTTGCAACTTGCGGAGGTGAAGCTCGTGCTGGATGGCGCCGACGAGGCTGCAGCGAGCCACCAGGCCGGCGAGGAGATTTTCGCCATTCGGCAATCGGGCCACGCGATTGGCACGCTGCGCGTCAAGGCGCACGGAGCGATGCTATCTGGCGAAACCGTGGCGGCGCTGGAGTTTCTGTGCGAGCAGTTGCCGGGGGCCCTGGATTTGTGCCGTCTGATTGAAGAAAAGCTGGGACTGGAGAGGGAATTGGCGGAGCGGGAGAAACTTGCGCTGGTAGGACAGATGGCAGCGAGCATCTCGCACAATTTGAAAAACCCATTGGGATCGATGAAGACCATCCTGCAAGTGCAGCTGGAGAATCCAGAGCTGCCGGAATCGATTCGTGGCGAAACCAAAATGGTGCTGGAGGAAATTGGCAGACTTTCCACAAAACTGAATCAACTGCTGAAGTTCAGCCGGCCGGCGGTGCGCGGGGGGAGCGGAACGGTCAGTTGTGATTTGGCGGCGGTTGTCGAAGAAGTGGCGGGGATGTTGTCGCATGAAGCGGAACGCCGTGGGCTGAAATTGCAGACAAACGTTTGCGGATCAAGGGCGAAAGTGGCCGTGAGCGCGGAAGCGCTCAACGACATTGTGTCGAACCTGGTGGTGAATGCACTGGAGGCCACGCCGCGCGGAGGACTTGTGACCGTGAGTGCCGCGCAGGAAGACGGAAGATGCAGTGTGCGGGTGGAAGACGACGGGCCGGGGATTCCTGCGGCGCTGCACGAAAAGATTCTCCAGCCCTTCTTCACCACGAAATCGCAGGGAACGGGATTGGGTCTCGCGATTGTGGCGCGGCGCGTCGCTGAATTCGGCGGAAAAGTGAATTGGGAGAGCCCGGTGAAAGATGGGCATGGCACGAGGTTCCAAGTGACGCTGCCCTTGAAGGAAATGACGACCTAACGAAGCAGGAAGCAAGGAAGTAGGAAGAACAAAAGATGAAGACGATCTTGATTGTGGATGATGAGCCCGCGGCAAGATACGGAGTGCGACGGGCGCTGGAAGCAAAATACCGGATCGCGGAATCGGATTCTGCGGAGGCCGCGCGCGAGGCGCTGGCGCGCGAGCAGCCGGATTTGGTGCTGCTGGACGTGGTGCTGCCGGGCCAGGACGGATTGTCGTTCTTACGCTGGATGAGAGAACAGAGAAGCGAGGTGCCGGTGCTGATGGTATCGGCCCTGGACACGGCGAAAACGGCGGTCGAGGCGCTGCAATTCGGAGCGGCAGATTATCTGGTCAAGGGATTCGAATTGGATGAGCTGCGGCAGCGCGTGGCGAATTTGCTGAAGCTCGCGACACTCGAAAAAGAGAACGATGCGTTGCGGCGTCGGTTGACAACCGAAGGACAGTTTGGGCCGATGATCGGACGTTCGGCGGAAATGCGGCGCGCGTTCGAAATGGCAGACCGCGTGGCGCCAACGGATTCGACGGTGTTGATTCTGGGGGAGAGCGGTACGGGGAAGGATTTGTTGTCGCAGGAAATTCATGCACGGTCGCCGCGAGCGGGGAAACCGTATGTCGCGGTGAATTGCGCGGCGCTGCCGGAAACCTTGATCGAATCGGAATTGTTTGGCTATGAGCGCGGAGCGTTCACGGGCGCAGCGCAGCAGAAGAAAGGGAAGTTCGAGCTGGCATCCGGCGGAACGATTTTTCTGGATGAGATCGGCGATATGAATCCGGTGACGCAGGCCAAAGTGCTGCGCGTGCTTGAAAACCGCACCATTGAGCGGCTAGGAGGAACACAAGCGATTCCGGTGGATGTGCGCGTGATCAGCGCGACGCACCGCAATCTGGCCGCGGAAATCCGGAATGGGAAATTTCGCGAGGATTTATTCTACCGGCTGCGCGTGGTGGCGATTGAATTGCCACCACTGCGCGCGCATAAGGGAGACCTCGCGTTGCTGGCAGAGACCTTCCTGCAAATGCACGGCACAAGGCTCGGGCGAACGGCGCGACTGAAACGCGAAGCGCTGGCAGCGATTGAAAAACACGATTGGCCGGGCAACGTGCGCGAATTGAAGAATGCCCTGGAGCGCAGCCTGGTGCTTTGCCGCGGCGAAGAAATCGGCGTGGAAGATTTGCCGGCGGAGGTTGTGCATGGCGGCGCGATTTCTCTCAAACGCGGCAGTAACGATCAGGATCATGGGATGGGCGAGCGGGATTTCCGGGAGGCGAAGCGGAAATTTGAAGTGGCCTATCTCACGAAGCAATTAGCGGAGCATCGCTGGAACGTTTCGCGAACGGCGGCGACCATTGGATTGCACCGGCAGAGTTTGCAGGAAAAGTTGCGGGAACTGGGGATTCGCAGGCCGGGCCGAGAGCCGCCGGAAGAAGAGTGACTTGTGGTGAGTGGAGGGCATGCAGAACGCTCGCTGCGGCCGGCTGGATATATTATGGCGGGAGGAGCGAGCTCGCGCTTTGGCGAGGACAAAGCACTTGTGGAAATCGGCGGACGGCCGATGTTGGGCCGCATGATCGATCTGATGCGCCGCGTCACGCCGAAGCTGAAAATTGTGGCTCTCAGGGAGAAATACACAGAGTTTGGGATCGAGACGGTCGCGGATCGATGGCCAGGCGAAGGCCCGCTCGGGGGAATCATCACGGCCCTCCTGGATGCGGTAGCCGATTCCGCGCAGACGACTCCAAATCAACAGTCACAAGTCACCAGCCAGGAGGCAGGCGCGTGGTGCATCATTGTGAGTTGTGACATGCCTTTTCTGACCGAAGATTGGCTGAAATTTCTGACACAGCGCGCGGAATCGAGCACGGCCGAGGTGATCTTGCCCCGCTCCGCCGGCGGGTTTGAGCCCCTTTGCGCCTGCTGGCGACCGGGAGCTGCGGAAGCCTTACGACAGGCCTTCGAACGAGGCGTCCGAAAGATGATGGACGGTGTGAAAGAAGTGAAAGCGGAAGTGCTTGACGAGAAGGACTGGAAACGATTTGATAGCGCAGGCGCAGGGCGGCTCTTCTGGAACATGAATACACCATCGGACTATGAAGAGGCCCGGCGCATTCTGGAAGCCGAAGGACGATGACTGACTTACTCAACATCAGCCGCGGCGGACTTACGAACCTGAATCCTCCGAGCGAAGAGCTTAGCCTTGAGGAGCTTAAGGCGATCGGCGTGCCTCGTTCGGAAAATTTCTTCGAGTTCCGTCAGGTGTGCAAGGCGTTTGACGAACGACTGGTGCTGGATCATGTCAGCTTTACAGTGAAGCGCGGGGAGACCTGCGTGATTATGGGGCGCAGCGGCGTGGGCAAATCCGTTTCGCTGAAGCACATAATGGGCTTTCTGAAAGCGGATTCCGGTCAGGTCATCGTGGACGGAGAAGACGTCACGAATTTCAGCGAGACGCAGTTCGTCGAAGAGGTACGCAGCAAAGTGACCATGGTGTTTCAATCGGGAGCGCTCTTTGACTCGCTCACGGTAAGGGAAAATATTTCGTTTCCGCTGGACGGGCAGTCGGGCCTGACGTCTGAGGACATCGACGAGTACGTCTCAAAAATTGCGCACATGCTGGAGGTAGAGACGGTGCTCGCTAAGCTGCCCAGCGAGCTTTCGACCGGAATGAAGCGGGCGGTGGCCATCGGACGCGCGTTTGCGCAGAATCCCGAAGCGATTCTGTACGATGAGCCGACGACGATGGTGGATCCCATCATGGCCGGGCACATGGGCGATTTGATTCTGCGATTGAAGCAGGCGTTTCATAAGACTTCTATCGTCGTCACACACGACACCCATCTGGCAAAAAAACTAGCGGATGTGGTCGTTTTTCTGCAGGAAGGCCGCGTGACCTTGTTTGGACCTTGGGCTGATTTTGAAAACTCCGATGATCCCTTCCTCAAGAATTTCCGCTTGCAGGATGAATTGATTCCCGCGCTGGATGTAACCCTGTGAGCCAGGCCGCGAACGGCTCTTCCGACCCCATCCAGCAGCTCCGCAAAGAGATGGGTTTTTGGGACGTCCTACTCTTTAACATTGCTACGGTGCTCGGTCCGCGCTGGATTGCGGCGGCCGCCCATAACGGCACTTCTTCCATCAGCCTGTGGATCATCGCCGCGTTGTTCTTCTTCGTCCCTTCGGCGCTGGTGATCAACGAGCTCTCATCGCGTTTTCCGCATGAAGGCGGCCTATACGTGTGGTCCAAGGAAGCGTTCGGGGATTTTCACGGATTTGTCGCTGGCTGGTGCTATTGGATCTATACGGTCTTTTATTTTCCCGGCTTGCTTCTGGCGAGCGCTTCCATGAGCGCTTACGTGATTGGCGAGAGCGGTGCCAGGCTGGAGCACGACCGCACATTTCTTTTGCTGGTTTCCCTAGGCCTGCTGCTCGTAGCCGTGGTCCTGAACATCATCGGGCTCAATATCGGCAAGTGGCTGCAAAATGCCGGGGGTGTTGCCACGTACCTACCTTTGCTCATGCTGGTGGCGGTGGCGGGCTTGCTGTTAGTGCGGCACGGCTCCGTGACGCACTTCAGCTTTGGCAACGTGATGCCCGTGTGGAACTGGGACACGGTAAATTTTTGGTCGCAAATTGCTTTTGCGTTCACGGGTCTCGAGCTGGTTTCCGCGATGAGCGCGGAAGTGCGCGATCCGCAGCGCACCTTGCCGCGGGCGGTGTACGCGGCGGGTGCATTAATCGCCGCGATGTACATCGTGGGTACGCTGGCGGTGCTGGCGCTTGTGCCCGCTGCCGAGGTGTCAACGACCAGCGGCGTTTTTCACGCGATTACAGTTGGCTCCATCGCTCTGAAGATCGGATTCTTCGGGATTCTTGCAGCGTTACTCGTGACCGTAGGGAACGCAGGCGGGGTGGGCAGTACCGTTGCGGGCATCGCGCGCGTTCCTTTTGTCGTGGGCATCGACCGCTATCTGCCCGCGGCCTTTGGCAAGATTCATCCCCGCTGGAAAACGCCGTACGTCTCGATTCTCGTGCAAGCGATTATTTCCGGCCTGATTCTGCTGGTGAGCCAGATTAACGAGACAATGCGCGGTGCTTATCAATTCCTGGTCGACGCGGCCATCATTCTCTATTTCATTCCGTTTCTCTATATGTTTGCCGCGGCCATCAAACTCGCGAAACGCGCAGACCGGCGTGAAAACGCACATGCGGTTCTTATCCCCGGCGGCATGCCGGGAGTATGGCTTATCTCCACCCTGGGGTTTGTCATCGTGCTGATTGGGATTGTTGTTTCTCTCGTGCCCCCCGGAGATTCCGCGGACAAATTCGGGTTCGAGATGAAACTGGTGGGTGGAACGGTCGTGGCTATCGCGCTCGGTTTGAGTTTGTACTACCGAGGTGCGTGGACAAAAAAATCAGAATCAAGCGCGTGACGGCCGCATTCCTGTGAGGCGCAGGTAACGAGCGCATCACTAAAAGCCTTGTTGGACGAGGCGTTCAATTGTTAGCTCACCGCCTGCCACCGAGGCTTTGCGTTCTTCCAGATAGCGCTCGACATATTTTCCGAGAACGTCGCCTTCGAGGTTGACGGCGTCGCCGGACTTGCGGTCGCGAATGTTGGAGTGTTCGTAGGTATAAGGAATGATGGCGACTTCGGCGATGTTGTTCTGCCAGCGAGCAACGGTGAGGCTGATGCCGTCAATGGCAAGCGAGCCTTTGGGGACGATATAACGGGCAAACTCTTCCGGCACGCGAACGCCATACCACCAGTTTTCACCTTCAGGCGTCAGATGAGTCACGCGCCCGACCGTGTCGACGTGCCCCAGAACAAAGTGGCCGCCAAATTCCTTGCCAGCAGTGAGCGGCTGCTCGAGATTGACGCGCATGCCAACGCAGAGCTCGCCACCTTTTGCCCCGAAAGAAGTTTTGGAGATGGTTTCACCGGAGAGATCCGCAGAGAGCCGGGAATTGTGAAGGTCAACAACCGTAAGGCAACAGCCGTTCACAGCGATGCTGTTTGAAACGACGAGTGACGGCGCGACAGAGGGCGCATGGATGGTCACGCGGCCGCCGTCGCGCGTGAGCTGGAGGGCTTCAATCTTTCCCTGGTGCTCGATGATGCCGGTAAACATGATGGCTTCGATTACTTCGAATTCGAGTTTACCGCAATTCACGCCGAGCGCAGAAAGCACTACACTGGTGCCGAAACCCATGCCGAATCCTGGAGGAGTGGCAACATGAAGGCGTGCTTGCTTCGCGCTCCCGCCGCGATCGAAACGAAACCGTTGGAATTCACGGAAGTCCCGGTGCCGGAACCGGGAGAAGGGCAAGTACTGGTGCGCGTGCGCGCCTGCGGCGTGTGCCGCACGGATTTGCACGTGATTGAAGGCGAATTGCCGCCGCGCAAGTCGCCGGTGATTCCCGGGCACCAGGTTGTTGGCACTGTAGAGAAAATCAGCAGAAGCGCGCAGCGTTTTGCGATCGGTGCTAGGGTAGGGATCGCCTGGCTGCACAAGACGGATGGAACTTGTGAATACTGCCGCGCAGGGGCGGAAAATCTTTGCGATAACCTAGCGTTTACAGGGTACACGGTGGACGGCGGCTTTGCCGAGTGCATCATCGCGCCCGAGAATTTCGTCTACGCGATTCCGGAGGGATTCCCCGACGAACAAGCTGCGCCGCTCCTATGCGCGGGGATCATCGGGTTTCGATCCTTGCGGCTTTCGGGGATCAAACCGGGCGGAAGGTTGGGATTTTACGGTTTCGGAGCTGCCGCACACATCGCAATTCAGGTGGCGCGGCACTGGAAGGTTGAAGTGTATGCATCCACGCGCGATGCACGGCATCAGAAGCTGGCGCTGGAATTGGGCGCCGCGTGGGCGGGCGGGAAGTTCGACGAGCCGCCGAAGAGGCTGGATGCCGCGATTGTGTTCGCGCCAGCTGGAGAAATCGTACCCGCTGCACTCAAGGCGCTGAAGAAAGGCGGTGTTTTGGTACTTGGCGGCATTCACATGAGCCCGATTCCGTCGTTCGACTACGATCTCCTTTATCAAGAGCGCATGATCCGAAGCGTGGCCAACAACACACGCCAGGACGGCCAGGATTTTCTTCGCGTCGCGGCGGAGATTCCCATTCGAACGCATGTGCAAGTTTTTTCGCTGCAGGAAGCTAATCGCGCCTTGAATGCACTCAAGAACGACGTTATCCCCGGGGCAGCGGTTCTCCGCGTCAGCGAGTAATGCCAACTTCCTAAAATTAGTAGTCGCAAAATAGTTTGCGGCGCAAACCAAAATTCCGGCTCTCAGGATAGGCTAAATTGTTGATTGCAATGGGCATGCACGCGGAAAAGTGGAAAAAGGGGATGTCTTCACTCCGATATGCCAGGAAGCGTCATCGGCCCGGAATTCCGGGCTATTTTTTGTAGACGTCGCGCAGGTAGGCCTCGATCCCAATGTCAGGGCCGAACTGGTGCGTGCGAACATTTTGCAGTGCAGGCATTTTGAGGTTTGGCGCGATCGCGAAAGGCACGCGATTGTCTCCGGCAATTTTTGGGGCATAGAAAAGGAAAAGTTTGTGGACAATGCTCGCCGCGAGCGCGGCGCCGTTGAGCGTCGGACCCGCCTCCAACAAGACGCCGGTGATTTCGCGCCGCCCGAGCTCCACGAGCACGCTCTTGAGATTGATGTGCTTTCCCATCGTCCCGACAGGCATGAGTTCGACGCCAGCATCTAACAGTTTGCGGGCCCTTTGCGAATTGAGCTTTGCGGACGTAAACACCAGTAGGTCGTTGTCCGTCGTCTCGACGATGCGCGCTTTGGGTGAGAGGCGCAGTTTCGAATCCAGAACGACGCGGAGAAGCCGCTTGCGGCGAGCCAGCCCGCTGCGATCGGTCAACAGCGGGTCGTCGGCGAGCACGGTGCCGATTCCGGTCAGCAGCGCGTCGGAGGCATGCCGCATCCTTTGAACTTCCGCTCGCGACTCTTCCGAGGTGATCCATTCGGAGGCACTGTGCTTTTGGGATCTCGTAGCGGCCTTCTTTCCCGGATGTGGCAGAGCAAGCTGGCCATCGAGAGTCAAGGCAGACTTCAGCGTCACAAAGGGCCGCTTGGTTCGGATCCACCAGGCGAAGGCTTCATTGAGCCGCCGCGCTTCGTCCTCGCAGACACCTGTGAAAACTTCGATTCCGCAGGCGCTCAAAACCTCGGCCGGAATTGACCGGATTTGGATCGTCCATGGCCGCGACGACACGCTGCATGCCGGCTGCGATGATGGCTTCGGCGCATGGTCCTGTGCGACTGGTGTGATTGCACGGCTCGAGCGTCACGTACAAAGTCGCGCCGCGCGCTTTTTCGCCCGCCGCCTTCAGTGCCACGATTTCCGCGTGGTCGCGCGATTCGTATTGATGAAAGCCCTCGCCGACAATCTGGCCTTCGCGCACGATAACGCAGCCTACCGTCGGATTCGGGCTGGCAAGGCCAATGCCTTTGCGGGCAAGCGCCAGCGCATGCTGCATGAAGCGAATGGCGTGTTCGTCCACGGCTCAGTCGAAGAGGGAATTGGCGTACGCTTCAGCGTCGAAAGGCACCATGTCGTTGATCTGCTCGCCGGTGCCGACGAAGCGTATGGGCAGGCCCAGCTCGCGCGAGATGGCAACGACGATGCCGCCTTTGGCCGTGCCATCGAGTTTGGTAAGAATGATTCCGGTGACGCCCACGGTGGAAGTGAATTCGCGCGCTTGCGCAAGGCCGTTCTGCCCAGTGGTGGCGTCGAGAACCAGCAGAACATCGTGCGGCGCGCCGGGGATCACTTTGGCGGCAGTGCGCTTCATTTTCTCCAGTTCGGCCATCAAGTTGGATTTGGTGTGCAGCCGTCCCGCCGTATCCACGATGACCACATCGGCCGAGCGCGACTTGGCTGCCGCCATCGCATCGTAAACAACGGCGGCGGGATCGGCGCCGGGCTTTTGCTTAATCACTTCAACGCCGTTGCGCTGCGCCCAGATTTCGAGCTGTTCGACCGCAGCAGCGCGAAATGTGTCCGCTGCGCAAAGCACCACCCTGCGCTTCTCTTGTCGGAGCCGGTTGGCCAACTTCCCGATGCTAGTCGTCTTGCCCGCACCGTTGACGCCCACAACAAAAATGACACGAGTACCTGCACCGTTCGTAGATACGGAAGCGCCGCTGGCGGCGGAAACGTCCGGCTTCACAGGAGCATTGAGAATCCGAATGATGTGTGATTTGATCTCGCGCTTGAGCTGCGTGGCATCGGAGAGCGCGTTGCGATCCATCTTCTCGCGCACCGCATCCAGAATCTCGCGCGTCGGCTTTACACCCAGGTCGGCAGCAAGAAGCGCGGTTTCCAAATCCTTAAGAATCGAAGGATCGATCTTGCGCTCGCCGAGAAAGATCGTATCGACGGTCTCGGAGAGCGCCGTTTTTGTCTTGCTGACAGACTTCTTCAGCTTTTCAAGAAACGTCGGCTCCGGCTCGTTTTTTCCGAATAGGGAAATCATACGGTCGCGCGCTTCGCTCGTTACCAGCGCAGCCTAAAATTGTAGCAGATACGGCTTCCGGCGCCGTTCGAGATGGTGGCGGTAGGGAATGAGAAGTGTGCTAAACGTGCACTTCGACGGCGCTGAGGCGCAGCTTGCCGTGCTGCACAGCGGATTCAAGGGCGTTGACGACCGCGGAATCGAATTTTGTGCCGGCCAGCGCGCGGATGCGGTCCATCGCGTAGTCCAGATCCATCGCCGTTTGGTAGGGGCGGTTTGTGGTCATGGCGTCGAGCGTATCCGCCACACCGATGATGCGCGCCATGAGCGGAATCTGCTGGCCCTGCAAACCGTAAGGATAGCCGCGGCCGTCCACATGCTCGTGGTGCAATTCGATGCCCGGCAGCATCTCCTTCAGTTGCGAAACCGGGCGCATAATGTTTGCGCCTTTGACCGTGTGCTGCTTCATCAAACCGAATTCTTCGGGAGTGAGCGCGCCCGGTTTCTTCAGGACGCGATCTTCCACGCCGATTTTTCCCACGTCGTGAAGCAGCGCCGAAATGCGCAGCTTGTCCAGCTCTTCGCTCGAAAGCCCCAGCTCTTGTCCGATCAGCGTCGAGTACTTGGCCACGCGCCCGGAGTGACCGCGCGTGTACGGATCCTTTTCGTCGATGGCCGCAGCGAGCATTCGAATCGAGCCGATAAACAGCTCGCGGTTCTCCTCGGCCGCTTCCTTCAGGCGCTCGATGAATTCCTCAATGTCGCCTGCCATTTTGTTGAAGTTTTCGGCGAGTTCGCTGATTTCCAGCGCGCCGCGCACCTGCGAACGCTGGTGAAATTCGCCGCGGCTGATAGCGCGCGTGGACGCAGCCAGGCCGCGGATCGGCCCGCTGATGCCCACGGCAAAGAAATATCCGACCACGATGGCAGCCAGCACCACGATGGTCACGAAGGCCAGCGCCTGCCGGTTCAGCTCCGTGACGCCCGTGTCCCTCTGCGCCGCATCCAGGCTGCGCTGCGCGATGACCGCCCAGTTCAGCTCCGGGAAGGTGCTGTACGTGCCGATCATCTCGACTGGATGCTTCTTGCTGGTATCCGAAAAACGCATCGTTTCCGTATTGCGAAGTTCCTGTGGCAGCCCCTTCACCTGTGCAACCAGCGCATTGTCGCTTGCGTCCGCGCCCGGAACGAAGTTCTTGGTGTCCTGATGCGCCACGATGTGCCCGTTGTGATCCACGATGAAAACCGAGCGGCCGCGGACGCTGGCATCCTGCAGCCGGTGAAGAATCGGATCCAGCGAAACCACCGCGGCCAGCATTCCCGTGAAATTGTCGTTCACATCCTTCAGCGGGACGGCCACCACGAACGCCGGCCGGTTATCCGGCACCAGCGCCAGCGGATCGCTGCGGAACTTCACCACTTGCAATTGCTGCGATTGCAGGCAGGTGACAAACGCGCGCTGCAACGCTTTAGCCACGAACGGATCCTGCTCCGCGCGGAAATTCCCCTGTGACGCGCTCGTGCCCCTTCCGGACTTGCCCACGGCTGTCAGATAGAGGAACGTGCTGCGGTTACTGTCCACAAAATTTTCCAGCAGGCGCGTAACTTTGGGTTCCGCGGCGGGGTCTTCCACGTTGTCAATGAGACCCATGAGCGTCAGAATCTGCCGTTCGCTCAAGAGCTGCTGTGTCAGGTTGGATTCGAAAAGCTGAATTTCCTGTGCTAGCGAGCGCGACAGGTCAGTCTGCTGCACGCGCTCGGTGTCTACGAGCTTTTCCTGGCTGAGCTGAAGGACCAGCCGGTGGTAAAGGCCGAGGGGTAGCACGCTAACCATGAACAGCGCGCCGAGCACAAGCCAGAGGATGCGCACATGTCCTGCGCGCAAGCGTCCCCAAAGAGCCCAAAGAGATTGAGCGGTGGGTGGCATCCCAATATCCATTTTAGGGGACCCGCTAAAGGAAAGGCGGCTAACTGCTCCGGAGCGTCTCGCAAGTGCAACTGGGACTTTAGTACCAGTGCCGTTCCAATTGCCTCATTTCGGTGGAACGGAGTAGCAGCGCCTGAATGGCGAGCACGGAGACAGCCTTTTATTCGCGTTTCAGCGGCCGATCCATGATCTCGCGAATCGCCTCCTTCGGCGCCCTCCCACGGTGCAAAATGGCGTCCACCTGCTCGGTGATGGGCATCTCAATCTGGTGTTCTCGCGCCAGCGCCAGCAGCGGTGCGGCCGTCTCCACGCCTTCCGCGACCATGCGCATCTGCGCCAGGATCTCCGGCAGTCGGCGGCCTTTGCCGAGCTCGATTCCCACGTGCCGGTTGCGACTGAGCGCGCCCGTGCAGGTCAAAACCAAGTCGCCCAATCCAGCCAGACCGCTCAGCGTCTCCGCCCGCGCTCCCAGCGCCACCGCGAGCCGGGTCATTTCCGCGAGACCGCGCGTGATCAGAGCGGCCAGCGGGTTCGAACCGAGCCCCAGCCCCTGGCACGCGCCCGCCGCGATGGCCATCACGTTTTTCATCGCGCCGGCCAGCTCGACTCCCAGAACATCGTCGTTCGTATACATCCGGAATGTCGGCCCGGAGAGTTCTTCCTGCAATTCGTCAGCAAGCAGGGCATAGCGCCGAACTCCCCTAGCCGCAGAAGTATATGGGTGCTCGGAAGCGATAACCACGGCCGTTGGTTCGCCACGCGCCGCTTCCGCTGCAAAAGAAGGTCCGGAAAGCACCGCGATGCGCTGCGACGGCTCCACCGCGCCCGCTTGTCCCAAAACTTGAGCAAGGACCTTACTCATCCGCAAATGCGTCGCTGGTTCCAGGCCTTTCGTCGCGCTCACAAAAATCATCTCCGGCGTGAAGCAGGGAAGAGCTTGCGAATAAATCGCTCGCGCGTGTACCGAGGGAAGCGCGCCGATCACCACCTTTGCGTTCATCAGCGCTTCCGGCATTTCGTGTGTGACGCGGGTCGCAGCTGGAAGCGAGATACCCGGCAAATACAACTTGTTTTCACGTTGACTTCGCAGTGTCTCTGCGAGTGCCGCATTGTGCACCCAAAGTGAAGTGTCGTGCGCTTTGCGCACGCGAGACAGCACTACGGACAGCGCCGTTCCCCAGCTCCCCGCTCCAAGAATGGCGATTCGCGTCATTCAGCGTCCTTGTTCTTGCTGAAGGAGAATTTTGGCTCCACACCTTCGAGCAGCCGCTGAAGATTTCCACGGTGCTTGTAGATAATCAGCAGCGCCGCTGCCATCGCTCCAAACGTGATTGCTAGCGGAGGAGCATGATGCCGCGCCCACAAAAAATACATCAGGAGCGGCATGGCAGCGGCCGCGGAAATCGAGCCCAGCGAAACGTAACGCCAAACGATCACCACGAGGAGAAATAGAATGACAGCACCGAGAAAAGCCGGCGGGGAAAGCACCAGGAACACTCCCGCAGCCGTCGCCACTCCCTTGCCGCCTTTGAACTTCAGCCAAACAGGGAAGCAGTGTCCAACGAGCGCGGCGACTGCCGCAATCGTCATCGATGTTGCGCTATCGTTCGAAAGTCGCTCGGCGAGCAGAACCGCGGCGGCGCCCTTCGCCACGTCGAAAATCAGCGTGAGGATACCCGCCAGCGGACTGACCACGCGCGCCACGTTTGTTGCTCCAATATTCCCGCTGCCTTTTTTGCGCACGTCCGTTCCGCCAAATAGTTTTGCGAGGACGAGCCCGAAAGGAATCGATCCTAGAAAATAGGCAACCAATGGCACCAGAAGGAACGAGAGAGAAAATTGAAACATAGGATGCTACGCCTCAGCCGTCGCGAACGGAAAACTCGCAAGCGTAGTGTACTGCGCCCCGGAGGGATTCAGCTTGCTCTGAATGAGGTGGAATTCGTTTGTCCGCAACGAGCCAAAGTCACGCTCCATGTTCGTCGCGATGGCCTTGCGCAGGGCCTCTGACAGCCCCGGGCGTTCGAATCGCGCTAACGTCAGATGGGCCGAGAAGGGCCGCTGCTCGCGCGGGATTCCCAGCTTGTCCATGGCGCCGTCGATGTCTGTCGCCAAGATTTTCAGATTTGCCGACGCCTCAATCCCGGCCCAGAAAACACGTGGATGTTTCTCATTGGGGAAAAATCCCAGGCAGCGGAAATTCAGCTTGATAGCCTGCTCACAACGCATTTCCTTGAGAGCGTTTCGAATCGCCGCGACTTTTGCCTCCTCGACTTCCCCCAGGAATTTCAAGGTGACATGGAGATTTCCGGGCCGCACCCAGCGCGGCTCTTTCGAAATTCCTCGCAGCGAATCAAGGAACGCCGCGAGATTTTCCCGGACCGCGGAGGGGATTTCCAGCGCAACAAAGAGGCGCACCGTTCAGGCCCTTTTCACACCGCGCGGCGGCGAATCTCCGCCATTATAGAGAAAATGCAGCCGCACCATATCCAACGCAAGCTGCGAAGCGTGCCAGCGAATCGCCTCCCGGTCCCCGGGAAAACGCACGCCTCGCTCTTTTACGCCTCCCGCATGAGCCAACGCTACGTGCACGGTGCCCACCGGCTTTTCGTCGCTGCCTCCGCCCGGCCCAGCTATTCCCGTGATGCCCACGCCGAGCGTGCTGCCCACACTGCGCCGGATGCCTTCGGCCAGCGCCACGGCCACTTCGCTGCTCACTGCGCCTTTCGACTGGATCAACTCTGCCGGCACATTCACCCACGCGCTCTTCAACTCATTGCTGTAACAAACGACGCTGCCCAGAAAATACGATGAGCTGCCGGCAATACTGGTCAACCGTTGTGCCAGCAAGCCGCCGGTGCAACTTTCCGCGGCGGAGATAGTCGCCTTGTTCATTGTCAGCAATCGCGCGATCACTTCCTCCATGGAAGAACCATCCTTGGAAAAAATCCGGTCGGTCAGTGCCAACTCAAAACCCTGCACGATTTCATCGAGCGTTTTTTGCGCATACGCGATGTCCTCGGTCCAGATCCGCAAATGGATTTGAATTTCCCCGGGAGCCGCAAGAATCGTTGTCTTCACGTCGGAGTAGCGTGTGTAAATCGGCCTGATGCGCTGTTCCACTGCCGATTCTCCCATGCCCGCAACGCGCAGCTCCCGGTGAAACATGCGAACGCCCGAGCGCCGCCTCTCCAGCCGCGGCAGCACTTGCTCCTCGTACATGGGCTTCAATTCGCGCGGCGGCCCGGGCAGTAGCGCAATCAATCGCCCTTTGTCCTCCAGCCACAATCCCGGAGCGGACCCCCGCGGATTCTCCAGCACTTCCGCACCTTCCGGCACCATTGCCTGGCGGACATTCACCGACGGCATCTCCCGTCCCAATTGCCGGAAGCGCCCTTCGATGTAGCGAAGAATAGCGTCATTCAGGATCAGCTTGCGGCCCAGCAGTTCGGCAAGCGTCTCGCGCGTCAAATCGTCTTCCGTGGGCCCGAGTCCCCCGCTCGCGATAATCAGCGGCACGCGGTTCAGCGCGTCGCGAAACGCCTCCGCCAGCAATTCCCGATGGTCGCCCACAATCGTCTTGCGAACGACTTCAATTCCGAGCTTGTTCAATTCTTCGGTGAGAAAGAGCGAGTTCGTATCCATGCGGTCCGGAGTCAGCAGCTCCGAACCCACCGCGATAATCTCTGCTTTCATTAGATTGATTATCCGGCTAGTGGCAGGCCGCGCACGTCCCAATCCAGCGTGAACAGAGCGGTGGTGGTGGCCAGAATCGCGCGCCCCGAGGGTTGCAGCGCCATGCCGACGAGTCCGGAACCACTCAGCGCGAGATCGGCATGCGCCTGCGGCGTGATGCGCACGATGCCACGCTGGCCGCCGTAGGACGCGGCAACGTACAGATTCGCGTCGCGATCGAAGGCCAGGCCCTGAGGTCGGCCCAGCCCGCGGAAGAACACGCTCACCTCGCCGCCTTGCGTGATGCGGTACACCCGGTCGAAGCTGGAAGTCGTTGGCCCCGTCACGTACAGGTCGCCGTTCGGATGAAACGCCAGGTGATACGCCGCAACCGACGGTTCGAGCGTGGCAAAAACAAATATCTCTCGCTCCGGGCTGATCTTGAAAATCGTGCCGCTGCGGTCTCCGACGTACAGGTTTCCCGCCCGATCGAACGCAATGCCCGTGGCGACCCCCATGCCTTCGCTCCAGAGCTCGGCGCGGCCTTCCGGTGAAACGCGATGGATGGCTCCGTCATTCCGGCAGGAGACGAAGAGATTCCCGGAGCGGTCGAGCGCCAGCCCACTGGGATTGATGAGCGAGGTGAGGAATGGCTTCACGTTGTAGTTTGCCGTGATTTTATAAAGGGAAACGGGAACCCGCTGCCCGCGCGGCCCGGAAAATGTCACGAATATATTTCCGTCGTGGTCCACCGCGGGATTCGCCACCGGATGCAAATTGTCGGCGATTTGTATCCCAATGTGCACCGGATGCGGCTGGCTTTCGTGGCCATTCGTGGCCACCCGTACCGTTCCCCCGGCCGCGCCTTCCGGAACCCGCGCAATCAGCCGGTTCTCGCTGGCCAGTGCCAGGCTGGCCTCCACGTCGCCAAAGTGCACTACCGGCCGCGCTTGTGCGCGCGAAATGAACCCGCGCCCATGAATGGTAATCTCCCCGCCGGGAATCGCGGCTGCGGGCGCAACTCTCTCAATGTGGGGAATGCCGTTCTTCTCTGGCGAGGACCCGAACCCGAATTTCATACCCAACCAATATGCAGCGTCAAAAGGCCAAAGTGTAGCGCCACACGCAGCAGGATTGCAGCGTAGAGGCCCGCCATCCAGTCGTCCGCCATGATCCCCCAGCCGCCGGGCAATTTCTCCAGCCGGCGGATGGGCCACGGCTTCCAGATGTCGAACACCCGGAAAAGTATAAAACCGAGCAGCAGGTATTTCCAGTTGGCGAAGCTCAAGGCGAAGAAAATGGCGTATTCGGAGAAGTCCAGATGTGCCGTCAAATGCGGGAGGGCAATGGGAATCAGCGGCAGCAGTAGCGTCAGATGCTGGCCCGCTACCTCGTCGATGACCACGTGCTGCGGATCCTCGATCCCTCCATAGGAAGCCACCCGCGATGCACTCCATACCCCGAGCGTGACAAGGATGACGAGCAGCGCTCCGGCAATCAGCAGCGGCAGAGCCATGGTCACGTTGTGAATGTCTGTCCCCGGCGCCCCAAACAGATTCTCTCTTAGCATCGCATCCGCCAACGGATGCATCGAAAACACATCTCCAAGAGACTTCGGGTGGAGAAAAAAGACCGCAGAGAGAAATGCCGTCACCACGCCGGCCAGCGATCCGAAGGTCCCTGGCGCTCTGGGAATGTAACCGATCCCCAGTGCCGTCGCGATGGCCAGTGCAAGTCTCGGTTTCTTGCGCGGCGGTTCCACGGCGCACGCGCTGCTACTCTTCGTTGTCATGCGGTTTGTCGGGATCGAGGAGCATGGTCTTGCGTTCGCCTTCGACACCTTCTTCTTCGTCGAAAATGGGTTCGGAAACCACGTACTTCTCGCTGGCCCAGTTGCCGAGATCCTGCATTCGGCAGCGCTCACTGCAAAACGGAAAATCCGCATGCACCGCCGCGTCGGTTTCAGTTTTGCAAATTGGGCATTTGTGCTTCATGCGAACGATTCTTCTTCTCCGTGCCCTCTGTGTTAAGAAATCCTCAAAACAAGGTTCGACACCCTAAGCCATGCGCGCTCACATGGAATCACTCTTCGATCGGAAAGTATAGCCTACCCTAACACGCGCAGCGGTGCGCCGGTGGCGATGCGATGCAGTTTTTCAGAGAGCGGAACCGGCGGAGCAGCCGGGATGGCATGGTCAATACTTCTCGCGGGCCGCGGCAGAATTTCCACCACCCGTCCAATTAGGTCGTACGCATGGGACTTTGTTATCTCCACGCGCGCCACGTCCCCTGCCTCGGCAACTTCGCCGCCCGGCAACTCGATGTCCGTCAGGTACAGCTTCCCGTCAATTTCTGGTGCCATGCCTTCGAGCCGCGCTTCCCACACCAGCGGGTTGTCTTTCGACGGCCCTTCGATCAGCGCCGTGAAAGTCTCGTTCTTCGCGGCGCGATATTTCGCCCGCAAATTCTCCCGTGAGATTTTCTTCTGAATGGCCATCAATCGGTTGCGCCTATCTGCGATGGTCCCTGCGTCTACTTTCTCATCCAGCGCATAACTTTCCGCATTGTCCACATCCGAGTATTCGAAGACGCCCATCCAGTCCAGCTTCGCGGCCTTCACGAAATCGCACAGCTCCTGGAAATCCGCCTCGGTTTCGCCCGGAAATCCCACGATGAACGAGGTCCGCAGCGACACCCCGGGAATGGTCGTGCGCATGCGTTCCAGCAAACGCAGGAAGGCCTCGCCGTTTGAGCCGCGTTTCATCCGTGCCAGCACGCTGCGGCTCGCGTGCTGCAGCGGCATGTCGATGTACTTTGCCAGCCGCGGATGCTCCGCAGTCGTATCCAGCAATTTCTGCGTCACGCGATTGGGGTATGCGTAAAGGAACCGCACCCAAAGCAGCTCTTCGATTTGCGCCAGTTTTGCCAGCAATTGCGCCAGCCCGTCCCGCAGCCCCAAATCCTCGCCGTACGAAGTTGTGTCCTGCCCGATCAACGTGATTTCCCGCGCGCCCACTCTAGCTAGATTCTCCGCCTCGCGCACGACCGATTCGAATCGTCGGCTCCGGAATTTCCCTCGCAGCTCCGGAATGATGCAAAATGTACAAGGGTGATCGCAGCCTTCCGCGATCTTGATGTACGCAGCGTGTTTTGGCGTGGTTACGATGCGCGGCGTCAAATCGTGATACAGAAACGCGGGCGGCTGCGCGGGCAGCACTCGCAAATCGCCCTCCACCGCCTCTACGATTCGCTCCACTTCGCCGGTGCCAACCACCGCATCCACTTCCGGTACTTGCTCCAGGATTTGCTCGCGGTAGCATTCCACCAGGCAGCCCGCCACGATCAGTTTTTTTGCCGCGCCGAATTTCTTGTGTTCCGCCATCTCCAGTATGGCGTCCACGGATTCCTTTTGCGCCGCTTCAATAAAGCTGCACGTGTTCACCACCAGCACTTCCGCTTCGTCCGCGCGCGGCGTCAGCTCGTAGCCTTCGCGCGCAAGAAACCCCATCATCACCTCGCTGTCCACGAGGTTCTTCGGGCACCCCAGACTCACAAATCCAACCTTAGTTGTACGCTGCAAATTTGCTCCTCTGCGTAATCCTTGATTCTAACATGGGCCTAAAACCGGGTTTCGTGTCATTCGTCAGGCCCGTGAATAGCAGCGATTACAGTCCTGGCAATGTCGGATTAGGGCTGAATTCCGGTGGAGTTGAGAAGTGGTCTCTCCAACTAGCTGCTTCACTTCTGCCCTAGTGGCACGCGGCGCTTCAGCTCTTCAAACCAGTTGAGCACGACGTTGATTTGAGTCGGCGCCGCTTCGCCTGCCTCGCTGGGCTTGAGCATCAGGAAGCGCTGCCCATCGGGCGTCACGTCGTAGTTGGTGGTCGATACTGGCGTTGGCACGTACTCCCCCTCAAAGAGCAACCGTGGTTTCCCCGCAGTGAAACTGGGCTGCGTGACAACAGCCACAGCCATCATCTTGCTGCCGCTCCTATAGAACAGTTCCCTCCCGCTGGGGTTCCACGCAGGTTCCGTGCCCCCCTCCGTCGAGATTTGCAACTTCCCACCGGGGCCCGGATAGGGCTGCACGTAAACCTCGTAGCGGCCGGACTCATTCGAGATATAAACCAACCAGCGTCCGTCAGGCGAAAACCGCGGCACAGTTTCGTTGTACGCCGTTCGGAGAAAAGGCTCTGCCTTGCGATCGCTCAACCGTAGCACCCATATGTCGTAACCCGTCGTCGGACTGATTTCCATGAACGCCAGCAGCTGACCGTCCGGGGACCAGGACATCGGCACCTGGGTGGACTGGCTGGTTGTCAATCGCTCCAGTCCGCCACTGCCGTCGGCCCGTTGCCAGCAAATGTTCGCCGACCCTTCCTTGTTGGATTGAAACGCTATCCGCTTGCCATCGGGCGTCCATACCGCATTGATGTTCGCATTGCCCTCAAACGTAAGTCGCGTCAACGTCTCCCGCGAGAGGTCATACAACCAGTCTTGCGACTCTTGTTCGGTGATCCCCGTGGCTATCTGTCGTCCGTCGGGGGAAATTCGCGGGAACAAATACGCATGCAGAGGGGCGGCCACGGGTTGCTCTTTGCCACCTCGATTGACCCACACCAGCCTGCGTTGGTCCACTTGAAAGCTCCCCGGAACATAGACTAGCGATCCCCCGGCAGAAATGCTGAACTGTGCGGCCCCGCTTGTCGTGGATTGCCGGACGCCTTCGACCACAGGGACCGCTGTGCCCATGACCGCGAGCCTCTGGGCATCGAACGGCACGGCCATCAGGTTTCCACCTTGCGCAAAAACCAAGTGGCCAGAGGACGCGTAGCGAGCGTGTGCTGCCCCTTTGATCAGGTTCCGCCTTTCGCCTGTCTCGATTGATTGGATCGCGACCTGCGCGTTGGTCCAATTAAAGCTCGTCGGTGCAAAAGCAAAGAGCATGGCTTTGCCGCCGGGCAGGAAATCCGGCAGGCGGTGGCTGACCTCCCCTTTCTCGAGATGGGTCAGCGGTTGCGCCGCACCCCCTGCGTCAGTTACTTGCTGCACAGCCGATACTTGCATTGGTCCAAAAGCAATCATTCCCTGGCCGCTCCAACTGGCCCCACGCGGAATCATTGCATCGGCAAGCGTGACCACTGCTCCTCCGCTCACCGACACTTTCTTCAACTTTTGGCCTGCAAAAAAACCCAGCCATTGACCGTCGGGCGAGAAGAAGGGATTGACGGCTCCTTCGGTGCCCGGAACGGGCCTGGCCTCCAGGCTATCCATCGCGCGCAGGTAAATCTGCTGGGCCCCGCTTTGGACGGCAACATAGGCGAGGAGAGTGCCGTCTGACGAAAGAGCCACGGCAGGTTGATCCAATCCCGCAAGCCTCTGGCCGGGCGGCAGGGCAATCATGGTGCGGGTAACAGGCCGTGCCGGTATGGGCTTCAGACTCCAGAACGCAAGGCCGGTGATGGCCGCTAGGACCAACGAGACAGTGCCCCACAGCGCGATTCCTCGCCACCGAGCGCGCATACTTTTTGCTTGAGCGGTCGAAGCCGACGTGGCTTCTGAACCGCCTTCCGCGATCCATTGCAATTCGCCGGCTAAGTCGGCTGCACTTTGCCACCGTTTTTCGGGCTCCTTAGCGACGCAGCGGCGTATCGCATGTTCGAGGGCCGGCGGCGTCATCGGCTTGATCGTGCCGATGGGCGCGGGTTCTTTCTCCAGAATGGCCGAAGCCACGCTGAGCTGGCTTTTGCCTGGAAACGCGCGCTGGCCCGTGAGCATTTCGTACAGCACTGCGCCTAGCGAAAAAATGTCGCTGCGGCTGTCCAGTTCTTTGCCTTCAATCTGTTCGGGAGACATGTACTGAAACGTCCCCACAATCGTTCCTTGTGCCGTCACCGGAGAATCCTGCGTCACGGCCGCTGTCAGCGTGGCCACGCTGGCCAGCAGCGCAGCTGGTTTGGCAAGGCCGAAGTCCAACAATTTCGCGCCGGTCGGCGTCAGCATGATGTTGCCCGGCTTCAGGTCGCGATGGACAACTCCGCTGCGATGCGCCTTGTCCAGCGCATCCGCGATTTGCATCCCGTACTTGAGCACCTGCTCCAGCGGCAGCGGTCCTTTCTCCAGCCGCTTCGCTAGCGTCTCCCCTTCCACGCACTCCATCACGAGATAATCGATGCCGTCCTGATTTCCCACATCGTGCAGCACGCAAATGTGAGGGTGATTCAAACTGGAAATGGTCTTCGCCTCGCGTTCGAAGCGTTGCTTGCGGACGGAATCATTCGAAAGTTGCGAAGGCAAAATCTTGATGGCCACGTCACGCTCCAGCCGTGTATCGCGTGCGCGATACACCTCGCCCATCCCGCCCGCCCCCAGCGGCGACTGAATCTCATACGGCCCAAGTTTTGTGCCTGAAACGAGAGGCATGATTGGCCGCGATTATACTCCCGAGGAACCTGCGCACGGTACGTCCAACCCCGACTGTCGGAAGAAAGCCTGTTGGAATGTGCCCCTCACCTGGGGACTTAGCGTGCGCGGAGAATCATTCGAATCTGGTCCAGCAATTGTCCCAGTTGCGTGGTATTGCAGGGCGCCTCGCCGAAGCGGGCGTGCGCGTAAAGCTGCGTAAATTCCCAGACTGCCGGAGCAAGCTGCGGCGAATGTACCGCTGCGGCGAATTCGAAAGGCGTTTGCGTCTCCGTCCGCACCAGGCCGCGCCGTGCCATCATCCGCAGCAGTTCGGCATACAGCCGCGAGGCAAGCTGCGGATCGGCGCGTACCGCTTTCGACGCGCGAATCCGCAGGAAGAGTCGAAATCGACGAAGCAGTTCCACCGGCACGTTGTACCGCAGCGCGACGAGCAACAGCACCAGCGCAGCCGGCAGCAGATAGCCCAGCGTGCCATGTTGAAATTGCCAGGCCTTCAGCCATCTCTTGCCGTTGCGTTGTTTGCGTTCGAACCAGATCCGCGCTGCGTCTCCCCAATTCTTCGAGCTGCGCTGCAGGTTCTGCGCCAGCGCCACTTGGTGTGCGAAATCGTAGCCGATCACCCATTCATTCCAGGTCATCTCCATCCAGTCGACGTACATTCCGAGCCGCGTCAGAAAGCTGCTCCCGCTATCCGGGCCTGCGGGCGTGGGATCGAAGACCTGCCAGCCGATTCCGGGGAAGTACGCTTCCACCCAGCTGTGCGCGTCGCTCGCGCGCACGATGTAATCTCCGCCCAGGTCGTTGTATTCCCCGGGAAGAAACCCGTTCACTTCGCGCGAGGGAATGCCCAGCGTTCGAAGCATGATGGCCATGGCCGAAGCGAAGTGCTCACAGTGTCCTGCGCGCGTTTCGAACAGGAAATGCGCCAGCGGATCATCACCTGGTTTTCCGGCCAGATTCAGCGTGTATGCGAATCGGCTTC